>MDTG01241194.1_pt1 | contig 10325 bp, 13 predicted proteins | sample 811421 | NCBI WGS metagenome assembly MDTG01 (sample SAMN05326645, study PRJNA326480) | marine metagenome | isolation source: seawater | place: Pacific Ocean: South East | collected 2011
TAAGCATTATTGAAAATTACCGATAAGCAATAAATTATATTATTGCCATAGTCTATTATATGATACGGTTTACATTTTGATGACATTTCGATACAAATTTTCTACGAAAATTCACTCAATGCCCCAAAATGATAAAAACTACAGCAACTCCTTATCCTGCGGATGGCAAACCGCTACGCTAGGCCATCCTCCGCATCCACCGCTGCGGAATTGATTTGTTTTACTACGGAACTAAAAAGTAGGCCGAGAATGAATCATCAAAATTTTTATAAATCTTAGCTATCGGTTTTTCCTGTTTTAAGTTCGGATGGTACTAACATAAGTCCAGGCAATAAACAGTAATTGCAATGGAATCCTAAACCATAAATAAGTAAGTCCATTTCCGTCGAATGTGCCTTTTTGATAGTTTACTTGATGTATGGATGCATAAATATTAGCGGGTAGTATGAGAAGAAGAAAGAGAATAAGTGCCCACCCGGTTATGTATTTAAGTTTCGGAATTAGAAGACCTATGGCAAGTAAAACTTCAAAGACTCCGGTTACATAAACTACGGAGTTTTTATAAGGTATAAATGTTGGGATCATCATCGCCATTCCTTTGGTAAATGCAAAATGCGCAATTGCCGTAAATACCAGCATTAGGGCCATTGCAATTCTCGCCGATCTTCTAAAATCATAGGTTTTACTTATCAGTTTTATGATCAACAAAGCGAGGGTAAAACTTACTAACAGAACAATTAATGGTTTCATATTTCTTAATTTATAGAAATACAAAGTTCTGTAAAGCGGAAATAGAAATAATGAACCTAGGTTAAGTAATACGTTTTCTTATTCTACTTAAGGCTTGTGGGGTTACGCCAATATAGGAAGCTATATATTTTAAGGGAATTTGCTTTAATAGTTTTGGTCTATCAGAAAACAGGCTTAGATATCGTTCTTCTGCGGTTTGACTTAATAAGGAAAGTTCTCTTTTCGATTTTCTTAGATACATATTTTCAGCCATTTTGCGGCCAATAATATTCCCGATGGTGGTGTTTTTATAGACTTCTTGTAAGTCTTTATGGGAAATCTGCCACAAAATGGTTTCGGTTAAGGTTTCTATCTGGTATTCAGAAGGGGTTTGGGTTAAAAAGGAATCGTAGGCGGTCACAAATTCGTTTTCAAATAAAAATCCGAAGGTTACATCGGCTTCTTCTTTTGGGATATAAAGGCGAACGATTCCCTTAGCAATAAAAGATAAATGCTGCTCTATTTTTCCGGTTTTTAATAGGGTGGTGTTTTTGTGAAACGGTACTTCTTTTAGTTTGGAAGAGAAAAAATCCCAGTCAGAATCGCTTATTGGAGAAATATGATCAATAAACTTTCTGATTTGGTCCATTTGGGTGTTTTTTGGTTGTGCTTTTTGGTAATTGGCTTTTATTTATCATCGTAATGAAATCTACACTGAATTATCGTGCATTTTTGGTCAATGCCTTTTTTCCCAGATACTTTATAAACCAACCTGTGTTCACCTGTTATTCTTCTTGACCAAAAACCTTTAAGTCCGTGTTTTAAAGGTTCTGGTTTTCCTATTCCTTTAAAAGGGTTTGATTTGATTTCCTTTAATAAGTTTTTTATTTTAATTGCAGTATCAGCGTCATTTTCTAACCAGTATGTAAAATCTTCCCATCCGTGTGTCGTAAAAACGATATTCATTTATTGAGCTAATTCTATTTCTTCATCATTATATTCAATTAACTCTCCTTTTTCCATTTGTTCAATAGATTCCATTAGTCTATTTCTATTGGCTTTTGTAGATAATAGGTGTTCGGTTTCTTTTAATGAATTATACTCGCTAATAGACATTATAACTACAGCATCATCTCCTTTAGTTCTTGGTACAACGATTACTCCCATTGACTTTGAAACATAGTCGAAATGTTTTTTTATATTCTTACGCAGCGTGGAAATTGTTATTGCCTTCATCATTACTATTTATTGTACTTTATATTGTACGAATAAATGTACAATATTTGTACCTAATTTACAAATAAGCACTTTCCAATTAATTATAAAGGGTTTGGGTTATTCTGCTTTAACTTTTTCCAAGTACAATTCTTCAGTATAATAAAACTCATTTGTCAATTCCTGTTTTTTGTAGTCAAAAACGTGAAACCAACCTTTAAATTGGTAATATGCACCCCAATATATGAAATAATCTTCCTTATTAATATTTTGAATAGTTTCATCTACACTCAACAGACATCTATATTTTATACCATTACTTTCGTTTGGATTCTTGAAAATTGGGATGTTTAATTCGAAGGGTTTTTCGCCACTTTTTAAATATAAATTGGTGTAATTAATAGATAAGCCAAGTAAGATGTTTTCTAATTCACCGAAAATGCTGTTTTCATAAATTTTGTAAATGGTAATGGTTGAATCTTTGAATGAAAACTTCAACTCTTGAATATCAATACTCCTATTTTTTCTTTTCAATTTTTTATAAGCTTTCAGAAAGGGCTTTAAAATTATATTCTCAGTTCCCGATTTAAGAACATCATAAGCAATTCCAGTTCCAATAAATTCAATGAATTGCTGTAAGTTTAAGTCGGATAAAATTTCGACAGCCAACTCATAAAACCCAGCACCGTATCCATCTGTTTTTTTCTGTATAAAAGCATAATAATCTTCATCTAAATCATTCTTGAATTCAGTAAGTCCTTTAAATTCCGAAATATTGAAACCTTCTTCAGGCTCGCCGTAGTATGAAATCTTAATTGCTGTTCTCATATTTTTAATTACACCAACGTGTTTGCGTATGGCTCGTTGCAGAAAATTAGCTATGATTTTCCGCCGTAACCGAAAGATAGCAAATTGTTACCACACGTTTTTTTATTCTTTTTGTTTACGTTTATTATGATTTGATTTCAGCATTTCTTTTAGTTCTTCGTAAGTCATTTTGGTCGAAGTTTTCCACTCGTCCAATATTATTCTATCTTCTACAGGCATTGATGCTATTTCCATTCCCAACATTGTGTAAGTTCCATCTTTATAAGGCATTGAGCTTTTAACAAAGTTTATGACCTTTAAAATCAATTCTAAACATTTTTGCATATATGCTGATTGATATTTTATCTCAACATTTATTAAATAATAAGAATGGATGTATGTGCTTAATTCGTGCTGTAAGTTCTTCGATTTTTTATAATCATAAAATTCATTATCGATGTCTAAAATCTCGCAAACTGCTTGTAAAAATTGTTGATATTTAAATTTTAAACTTCCTACTTTATTGTTTACTCGGTCAATTCCATTCTTTGGTTTGGAATCATCAATGATTTGTTCCCTTTCCTCTCGTTTAACAGAATGTAGAAGAAAATTTAATTCCATTAACTCAAGCGCAATTCGACATTCTAACGAAGCGTAAATCAACGATGAGACGTTTTCGTTAGATTTTGCTATTTTAATTAATTCTTCCGCTTGTCTTAATAAGTAAATCGGATTATTTATTCGCACGTCAGGTTTATAAATCATTTCGTTCATTAGTGCATTTTTTTCAAATGTGTGGCAACATACGTATAACACAACTAGTTATATTATAAAAATAAACAAAAACCTACAACATTCCTTACGGTTTGCGCTAAAGGCTGAAAAATTTATGAGGAACAATACTTGTTAAATCCCTGATTTCCGTAAAAACCTCCACCCCTTAAAATTCGAAATGGAAACTATTGTCCCTACCCGTGTATATTTGTAATGAGATTTGTCTGCCAAAAAATGAACTGAACCAATGTGCTTAAAAGAATACGTACAACGCTACATTAGCCTATCTGAAGAAGAATATGCCGTTTTCTTATCTTACCTGGAAACGAAATCCTTTGCTCCCGGAACGCGATTATTGGCCTACGAAGAGCGGTGCCAAAGCCGATTTTATATCAAAAAAGGATGTGTTCGAATGTATGGTTATACCGAAAAAGGTAAAGAGCAGATCTATCATTTTGGTATCGACAATTGGTGGATTTCCAACTACGAAAGCTTGCTGAATGATACGCCTTCACAACTGGTTATTGAAGCGATTGAACCTACCGAAGTATATTGCTTAACTTCAGATAAATTTGAACAGCTTTGTCAACAACTTCCAAAAACGGAACGTTTGTTCAGAAGGATAATGGAACGCGCTTATATGGCTTTTCAAAAAAGACTGGAATTTCTGTTTAGTTTATCTTCAGAAGAACAATACCGGCATTTTATAGAAGTGAATGCTGCATTTACGCAACGTGTTCCTCAATATATGTTGGCTTCCTACCTTGGGGTAACGCCAGAATTTATTAGTAAAATCCGCTCCAAAATGTAATGCGCTTTGCTTCTTAATCTAGATTAAGAATATTCACCTGTATTCCCTGTAGGTTTGTATGCAACACAAATCAACAATGGAAATCACTTTAAAAGATAGTTTAAAATCGATTGTATTAGGGCTTCTGGCCGCCTTATCGATTTACGTTTGTATCTTACTACAACTACCGGCCTGGGTGACTAAACTGAAATTTTTTAATAATCTCATCACCTATTTTTTAGGGATGACCGCCTGGTTTAGCTATTCATCAGATTCTTTAAACAATCTGCCTATGCTTATGCTCTGTTTAGGTTTAGGGATTGGTTTTGGCTATGTCTATACCGTATTCGATGGACTCATTTCAAATTATAAATACAATGGAAAATAGAATTAACATTCAACAACTTGAACCGGAAGCGTACAAAGCGATGCTTGGCTTGGAAAACTATTTAGCGACTACCAGCCTGACGCATATCGAAAAGGAGTTGATCAAAATCAGAACTTCTCAAATCAATGGCTGTGCTTACTGTATAGAAATGCATACGAAAGATGCGCTAGGCTATGGGGAAACCCACCAACGGATCTTTGCTTTAAGTGCCTGGTGGGAATCTCCGCTATTTGATGAGAAAGAAAACGTATTGCTGAAAATGACGGAAGAAATCACCCATATTCAACAAAAAGGCCTGACTGAAGATACGTATACAGCAGCACAAAAACATTTTACGGGGAATGAAATCGCGCAAATTATTATGCAGATTGGTACCATCAATTTATGGAACCGCATTGGGATCTCCACGCATTTAAAACACGAAAACTAATTCCACTGAATATTTTTTCAATCATTAGTGTGGAAACCGAAGATAAATTAAAAAACCGCTTCTCCCAATGGGTATTGAAGCGGTTTGTTTATGTGGTGATTTTTTGAAATTCCATTTTGGGAACATTTCGATATAAATTTTCTGTAAAAATCAACTCAATAACGCAAAATGGGTGAAAAATTATACTGAATTTATGAAATGAATCATCACTAAATGTCGTTACTCTGAATTGTCACATTGAGCGGAGTCGAAATGTTGATTAACTAGATAGAATCTTATTCTCTAGATTATGCTTTTCAATACATTATCAGATTAAAGATCCTATTCATAATCCTTTTCTTTTTTTTCATTGCCAACCCTTCGACAAAAGCTCAGGACAAGCAAAAGAAACCAACTCGCCTGCCGGCAGGCAGGAAGGACTAGGCTTATTTTATATCCTTGAAAACTACACCAAATTCCTTATCCTGCGGATGGCAAACGCTACGCTAGGCCATCCTCCACATCCAACGCGGCGGAATTGTTTTGTTTTGCTACGGAAATAAAAAGTAGGCCGATCATCTAAATATGTGTTATGCTACGCTTTTATAATTTTTTTAGCGTGGAATAATGGTTTTGTATAAAAATAGTGGTGGTTTTATGACCACAGACTTTTAAGTTGAAACCATAGTTTATGTGTGATTAGTTCCTTCTTTTTTTTGCTGAAGAACGGTGATGATGAGTTGATGGTGTTGTTCTTTAATCTTTACTTGAGCGCCTTCTTTAAAGCCTAAATTTTCCAGCCATTTACCTTGAAGTCGAATTTCGGGAACGGTTGTATTATCCTACCGCCGGGTACGAAACTTACTATAAATTTTTAATTTTCTAAATCGGTTCATTTCCATATGTTCGGAATAACGAACACAAGATATAAAAAAATTGTTGAAATTCGGTATAGTGAACACGAAAGAACAACAATATTTCGAAAAACTGGGTGCTAGAATCAAGCAATTACGAGAGGAAAAGGACTTAGATCAAAAAACTTTTGCCTTTGATTGTGAGATAGGTAGAACACAGCTTTATATGATTGAAAACGGAAAAACCAACCCTCGTTTACTTACACTTATAAAAATTGCAAAGGGATTGGAACTTTCACTCCACGAGCTTTTAAAAGTGTCTTAGGAATTTTTGGTTGTTTTGTGTAACTCCCATTACTTTGCAAAGGTAATACATATTAATCATACGTCAAGTAAATGAAACAAAATACTTGACATTAGAATAACTACTATTGAATTATTTTGGAAGATTCTGGACGTATTCCTAAACCTACTTTTATACTTCGATTGATATTTTTACTTTCCCGCCAAGTCCTTTTTCAACGATGTCGTAAAGTGTTTTTAGCGTTAAATTACTTCCGTTATTTTCCACCCTCGAAATATAAGTCCGTTTTTTGTCGACTAATGCTGCGAGTTGTTCCTGGGTCAAATTTTTATCTTCTCTGGCTTTTCTTAAAAGCAGTCCGATTTTAAAAGACTCAAAATCTCTGTCCAGTTCATCTCTGCGTTCTGTTCCTTTTTCTCCGTAAACCGTATCTTTTATTTCTTTCCAGCTTTTAGTATCCATTTTATTTATTTTTTTCTTGAAAATACATTTTCATCAAAATCAGCGCTTTATCAATTTCCTTTTTCGGTGTTTTCTGTGTTTTTTTCTGAAATCCGTTTAAGAGAATAACAAGCTTTCCTTTATCGAAGAAGCAAAAGACCCGCCAAATATTCGAACTAAGCTTAATTCTTGCTTCGTAAAGTCTATAGGTTCCCTTTAATGCTTTTAGATAATTAGAAGGAACTCTTTCATAGGTTTCAATTATTTCGATGACTTTATATATTTTGTCCTGAACTTTATTTGGTTGAGCCAAAAGAAATTCTTCGAAATAATGTTTGTACGCTATAACCTCCCTTACTTTTCTCTCCTTTCTAAGGTAACTTTTAAGTTACGTTTTTTAAAAATTTAATGTACAGGAAATTGTTGATTTTCAATAATTTTATTCCGCTGAAAAGAATTTAAAAACTATAAATAGTGGTATGTTTTAGGAATAACCTTATATATCAAAAAGTATTCATCAGCATAAAAATTCGATAGGGTTTTCTGAATTAGGCTAGAACTAGCAATTGGTTTTAATGATTGTTTTGTAACTTTTTTATATTTCTTTTATATTCATAAACCTCTATTCCTAATTGATTTTTTACTGCAATTAGATTATTTGGTAATTCCTTTTCTAAAGCTAGTATTACTCTACTATTTGGAATATGGTCATTAACTATCTGCTCTGATTCTAATAAAGCTTTATATTTTACACATTGGAATAATCCCCTTTGAATATCAGCAGAATTGGAAATATATGACTTTACCTCAATACCGATTATTTCATCTTTGTTTTTAAAAACTACATCTATCAAATCCATTGAAGGTAATTCATATTCTGTAATACCTATTAGTTTTGATGAAAGTCCCAAAAGTTTTGGATTATCAGCAATATAATTTTTGAAGTCTTTGTGTTGTTGACTTTCCCCTCCTGCTCCGTAATTTGGTCTGGGTTCTTTTATTTTTTGGTCAAAATCTGTTTCTAAAGGTTTTAAATTAAGCTCGGTTAACACCCAATACCAATCTTTGTATAAATAGATATCGGTAAGTACTTTGTCAACTGCTTTTCTTTTTTGACCTTTATTTAGCGATTGAAAATTAGAATATTCACTAAATTCTTCAATTCCAGAACCTGGAATTTCTTCTGATTTATTGATAACTATAAAGTTTAATAATGGTATTTTTTTATTAGTCTTCTTTTGTAATTCTTTAATCCAATTACCTACAGCTCCCAATACATAATTCAAATTACGAGCATTCGACATTCCAATTTCCTGAGCCAAATCAGAATAAAATATTGGCTTTCCAGCTCTAGCTTGTCTTACCAAAATGGGAAAAGCAAGTTTTGCTCGTTGCACATATAATTTATCAGTATTGCTTAATTCTGTTTTAGATTTTTCGCTTGTGGATTTTTTTTCTGCGCTATTAGAATTAACTCCAAGAAAATAGTTAGCCTTTCCGTCCCACTTAATATTACCTTTTGCCTTAAGAGTTTGTAAAGCATTTCTAACATTTCGTTTCCACCTTTCCTGTTGATTATAATCAGCCAATGGCTCCAAATCTCCTGGTTCGAAATGATCGATGCTACTTTCTACTATTTGATAAATTTCCAAAAGATTAATCCAAGTATTTTTGGGAAGCCTTTCTAATATTACTTTTATAAAAATGTCTTGCCTAGTAATCATTTATCTGTCTTTTCAAATTTTGGAATAATGAATTATTAAAAAATTTATTTATAAATGTTTAGCTTAGCGTTAATAATTTCAAGTGGATTTGTACATAACCGAATCCGCCATAGCATTTTTGAACGTAAACTTGTATTAAAAGTATATTTTTTCACATAATTGAATTGCTTCTGGACATTCCAGTCAACCAGATTTGATAATTGATGAGATGAATAATGAATCATTGATTTTGGTAGTTTTTTAAACTTATGCAAAAGTGTTTCGCCTATGAGAATTTACGTTTGTTAGCGGTAAACTGCAAGCCAACACCAACCTAAAAATACTCGCGATTTTTAAGAAGTAAGCGAAAACAAGCAATTACTTACATTCATTTTTCTATTTAGTTATTATAGGTTATTCTTTAACCAGTCAGAGCACTCTTTGCTAAATCCAGCCCAAGCTCCTTCTCCTGTTAAGCAGACCGCTAAAAGTTCATCATTTGAATTAATAAATTGTTTTAAATGGTCTCTAATTAAAGTTGTGGTTGACGATGACTTAACAATAAAAGTACTATCTAAACAATGCCACCAAATTCCTAATTCTTTAATCGCTTCGATTAGTGTTAGTGTTGTATAGTCTTGACTGATTTATTTAAATCATAACCAATCAAATAGCTTTTTTTCATAAATTAAAAGTTTCATTTTCTAATTTAATTATTCCAAATGTTAACTGTTCGTGCATTGTATGGTGTTACTTTGCATTTGAATTTGTCTTTAATTTCATTAATATATTCCAAATCTTCATCGGAATAAACTCCAATGTAAACACTCCAAAGTTTGTCCTTAACTTTTTTCCCCATTTTAGCCGCTTTGTTCACGGCATTTATTATGTGGTAGTCATATTTTCCAAAATTAAAACCGAATGTTATAAGCGAACCCTCAATAGCACATAATTGGTCATAACAATGAGTTAAATATTTATTGTGCATTATATGGTTAAGTTTTTCTTCTCCATTGCCAGCAGTAACAAAAATGGGATATTCTTTATTGTCAATTCTTTCCTTTACATTTTCGAGAAGATAATGAGCGTTATCGTATTCCACTTTTACTATATTAATTCCGGTATCAAAAATTGGCAAAGTTCCGTGAAGATGGAATATGGTCATTTCTTCTTTATATTTCCCCCATCTCAATTCGGAATATTCCAATTCCTCTGATGGAATGAATTCTCCACTATCTAAATCAGTTTCTAAATCTCGACCAAATCCATCGATTGCATTTTTGACTTGATTTCTCATTAAAACCCAATACAGAAGCAAATCGTAATTTGTTGAAAATACCAATCCGTCTCGAGAAAGATACTCTTGTAAAAATTTCATACAAGATTCGCTTTTTTCATCAGGAATTTTGAAGACGTGTTCAGGATGTAGCTCTTTTACTGCATCTATTAAACTTTTTTTTAACTGTTCCGTAACTGCTTTTATCTTCGGTACTAAAGTTTTATCATTACTAAATAGGTCAGCGATTTCACAAAAGTTATCAAGTTGTTGCATTATTAATTCAAAATTCTTCGTATTAAGTCGTTCGAAAAGTTTTACAACCATTGGGTCACCACTATCTTCTATAAATTTGCTTAATGCATTATACGAGAAAATACTGTTATCAAAAGCCATACTAAATCCATTGCCAAATAATAAATGCTTTTTTCTTTTTTTCTTATTTAAAGAATCTACAACTTCTTGGTAAGTCATTAGTTTTTCTATTTCCATTTTATCGGTTTTAATTACACACAAAAATTGTATAAAAACATCAATCTTATTTATACTTTATAAACCTAACCAAAACCATACAAACTTCCTTACGGTTTCCCCTAAAGGCTAAAAAAATCGACAAAATACCTTATAAGGTATTA
>MDTG01267988.1_pt1 | contig 10325 bp, 10 predicted proteins | sample 811421 | NCBI WGS metagenome assembly MDTG01 (sample SAMN05326645, study PRJNA326480) | marine metagenome | isolation source: seawater | place: Pacific Ocean: South East | collected 2011
CGCGATGATGAGACCTGAAGGTGGATGGTAGGTCATGGAATGCCAGTCCTTGCCGCCAGCGCTGGAGGGGCAGGCTGAAGTCCACTCGTTGAGTTGAGCATTCTGGATGTCTTCCCGATAAGTGACTTCACCGGTTTCCGGATCGATATGGGTAAAAGCATTCTGAAAGATCGTTTCTTTGAAGCCTCTGAACTTGCCGGAGACTCTGTCGTTTTTCCAGAGAATGCCGTATTTCCCGATCGAATAGACCAGCTTCTCGCCACCGCGGTTGACCAGCACCCGCTCAAACACTTCATCGAGATCAAGCGCTTCGGCCGGAACATGTTGGAAATACCAATCGAGCTCACCACTGTCCGTACGCACCGCGACCGTGGAGTTTGTATAAAGCCCGACGTCATTGATGGTCATATGACGCGATACCGGAACCCAGGGTTTCTGCTGCGCAGTGCCCCAGTAGGTCAGCTTCAGGTCAGGGTCATAAGAGCCGGTAATCCAGGTTTCTCCTCCGGCCCGGAAGAGGTTGTCCAGACCGCCCCAGGTATCGCCGCCGGGCTCCCCCATTTCGGCAATGGTTTCAAACTGCCATAGGAGTGCGCCGTCGTCGGCGTTGTAGGCACTGATGTAGCAGTCCTCAGGGATATAGCGCGCGCAGCCGGCGAGGCCCACTATCACCTTACCATCGGCTACGATAGGGCCGGATGAGTTCGAGAAACCTTTGCTGTTGTCCGCAATGACCGTTTCCCATACCTGCTCTCCGGTGCGCGCGTCCAGTGCAACCAGACGGGCATCAGTTGTTGCCTGAATGATTTTGTCGTCATACATGGCAATGTTGCGCATGTCCTGCCGATTAGCCGGGCCAGTCCAGTGTTCCCAGATCAGTTCGCCGGTTTTGCCATCAAGCGCCTGTATGACATTGCCGGGGTTGATCAGGTAAACAATGCCGTTATAGACCAGCGGAGCTGGCTCGGAATCCCCTTCGTGCATATTCCAGACCCATTCAAGGGTCAGGTCGCCCACGTTTTCCTTGTTGATCTGATCAAGCGGGCTGTAAGAATGCGCATAGTAATTACGCCGATGCATCGGCCAGTCATTTGGGCTGGGATCGCGCAGCATGGCATCGGTCAGGGGCACAAATGGAACGAAGTCTTCGGTGTTGCCTGCCACCGTCAGTCCTTCGGGAGCGGGAGGTTCAGCGCGCTGACGCCGGGCTACCACCGCCGAAATATTATCGGCAATTTCAAAATCGGTCTCCGGCGTAAGGGCGGTGATGACGCTGTCGACGCCATTCTGACTGAGGATGTGTGCAACGAGGTTTAAATAGTCGACTTCAGTCAGATTCTCATTGCCTCCGGGCGGCATGTTGGCTCTGATGTTGCCCAGTAAAAGGGCAGGACTCTGTTCCCCCCAGCGCTGGACAAAGGTGTTGCCTGTGAGCAAGGGACCAAGGGTTGTGCCTTCCAGGTTCGCGCCATGACATACAGCGCAGTTCATCTCGAAGGTTCGGGCGCCGGCATCCGCCTGCGTATCGAAGGTCACAGCACCGGGGGTTTCTGCCGGTGTCGCGCTCGGTGGCGGCGCGGTGGCGACCTCAATCGCGGTCGTTGAGGAAGAATCAGGCCCGCAGGCGCTTAATGCACCGAGAAAAATAATGGTTGTGAGCTGTTTGATGCCAGATTTCTCATGGTTGTGAATGTGCTTCATGGTCACTCTCTACTGATCAAGTCTGCTGTCGCACCGTGGCGTCAGATTAAGGTGAATGGTGAGTTACCGCACTCGTCAGGAGCGGTCAAAATGGCTTCTGAGAAAGATCCATCCCCGCAGTTCACCGGCGGCGTTGGTTTCGCTGTGAACCTGAATATAGAGCGCATTGTTGCGCAGGGCAGTGAGCTGCTCGTCGGTGAGTTCAAGAGTAGCCCGGATCTCGCCGTCGGTGGCCGCGTCAATCTCGAGAACCTGAACGACAGGTCCCGGCTGTGCGGGTGGGCCATTGTGAAGATGGGCACTCGTTGCAGCTGAGCTCATGCCTGTGAAATGGCCAGCCACCTCCAACCGCTGGTCAGTGAGTGTCAGAAGCACTTCGCCCTCGCCAAGAATGTCATTAACTGTCTGAGGCGTTGTTGGCATGGGTGACAGGCGGGCCCGGAAGACTTCCTGAGCATATCCGCTTGAGCTGTTTACCAGCATAAAAATGGCAAAAGTTAGCGTGAGGGCTTGGCCGAGTTTCATGAATACCTCTTGGCTCTTATTAATAGGACTGTCTTTTAGAAACCTAGCATTTCTCTCGGGGTATGCCTACGCCTTGAGCGCCGCCGGCTTGTTACGAGATCGGATTGTCCGGTTCATTCCCTCAGCAGGACGCGCGCGCTACTGACACTGGAAGTTATCTGCCCGCCAGTTATCGGGATTGTCAGCGGCACCGGCCGGCCCGATGTATCTGGCCTGCTGTGGGTAGACACACAGCGGTCTTTCATTATCGATTTGACCATCGGTACTGTGCGTTGCTGTGATGCGCTCTGGTGCGACGCCGTTTTCCACCCAGTTTACCAGCGGAACCAGATTGTCCCAGGTGTCCGGTCCCGGGCCGCCCCGGCAATGCCCCATACCGGGCGCGAGGAACAGTCTGGCGTGATCCTGAGCCGCGTCCATACCGCCCGCAAACGTCTGATCGACCATTTCGTTGTAATAGTTGATGGTATCCGTTGCCACAATGAGTGTGTCCACCAATCCATGATAAATGAGCATCTTGCCCCCAGCATCGATCAAATAGCGCGACAAATCCGGGTCATTGGCATCGGTGATGGATTTCATCAGATCACCCTTGCCGGAGAAGAAGTCGTCGATATCCCAGTCAATCCAATGAAATTCCGGTATCACGCCCTCGGTATTTGCCTGATAGGTAACGTCACGGACATCAGGCACTGCAACTCCCGGGTCTTCTTCGTAAAACAGGTAGTTCATGTGATCGCCAGCGACGCCCATGAGCTTTGAAGGGCCCATGCTGTTGCCCTGCCAGGGAATGTAGTACCCCGCCCATCGCAGTTCGGAGCCGAACATTTTGCCGGGATAGACTGTCCTGCCCGATGAATCATAGGGCCCGTTGTACAGGTCGGTAATGGTTTGTAATTGAGCAGTGGTGAAGCAATCGCTTCCGGCTGTACCACTGGGGCACATCAGGTCAGAAAGATCGGACGATGGGTTGAAATCGCAGGCAAGCGGGTTATCTATGATGCCATCCTGCACCCCGTCCCTGGCGTCGCACTTAAGCAGCACTCTGTCGTGAAGTTTGTCGAGCAGTGCCAGACTGTCAGGACTGCCATCCCCGGTGCTGTCTACTGCCAGATTCCCCACCAGATTGTCCCGAAAAATACGCTGCAGGTTCCAGGTGCCGGCGGCATTGAGGCCCTGGTAGTTGAATGCCGGCGCGCCGGCGATAATCCCATCGAAGTCTTGAGGGTAGCGCTGGGCAGACATGAAGGCCTGACGACCGCCCTGAGAGCAACCTTCAAAGTACGAGTATTCTGCGCTGTTTCCGTAATAGTCTCTGACCAGCCGTTTGCCCGCCATGACGGTCAGGTGTACCGCGCGATAGCCAAAATCGATTTCAGCCTGACGGTTGTTAAAGCCGAAAGAGGCGCCGGGCTCAACGCCGTTATCGTGTCCCATATTACTGTTAGTGACCGCATAGCCCTGTGCCAACCGGTGATTCGCAAAGTCCAGATCGCCGTCCTTACCGCCATCGCCCCATTGAAGAAAGCGCCCGTTCCAGTTCGCTGGCAGCGGCAATTGTGCATGAAAGTGAATCGCGGGACTGATGATGCCTCGCACATAGCAATAGGACGACCCATCCTCCGGATTTTCTGCGATTTCTGCTCGGGTCAAAGTCAGATTACGGCTGTCGAGCAGGGCTTCACAGCGCAGCGTTTCTGTTGCTGTGACCTGGGCTGCGACGGAGTCAGTCGCCGACAAACACAATAGCGCGGCCAAACCGGCCAGGCAAAGGGTCAGGTAGGAGGCTCGCACTTCTTGCATAGCGGTTCCCTTGTTGTTTTTATATATGGCAGTCTTACGGGAAGTTTCAACAGTTAACCCGGCGCTGATGTTGCCGACTTTACTATTGCCCTGAGCGAAAAAGCAATGTGCGGACGCTTTAATCTTATCGACAGCCCCGAGGTGCGCCTTCTGTGTGATTTACTCGGCGTTCAGATTCCGGACAGCTGCATCAGTCAGGATATTGCACCCGGCGGACAAATCACCATCATTCATGAAAGTCGTTCGGGCCTTGCGAAAGAGCGCAGGGTTTCACAGGCCATCTGGTGGTTGTTCCTCGATCGCAAATCGCTGAAACCCGATTACCGATACGCCAGCTTCAACTCCCGTTCTGACAAATTATACAAGCCGCAGGGCATTTCTTACACGCCCTATCGGGAATCACGCTGTATAATTCCAGCAAGTGCTTTCGTTGAGGGTCTCGGTGACAAGAAGACCTATCACATGATCGAGCTGGAAGGCGCAGCCATTGCTTTCGGCGGGCTATACCGGGAATATCTCGATCAGCAGACAGGAGAGTGTGTTCACGCAGCTTCGATCATCACTCTGCCCCCGCTGTCGCCGCAGTGGGACGACATTCATCCGAAATCGATGCCTTTGATGCTCGACCTTACGGATGAGGATCTGATCGCAAAATGGCTTGATCCTGACTTTTCCGATGTGGAACAGTTTGCCCGGTGTCTCGAGCCGCGTTTGCCAGGTGCCATGAGAGTGACCCGCATCGGAAAGCCGAGTCGCTGGAACCCGATCGAAGACGCTTTCATGATTGTGAGCTGACATCCGGCCAACTGATTTTCACCCTTTGAGGACAAGAAGATGGATAACCAGCAAATTGCCGCCGATCTGTTTTCGGCTTTTGAGACAGGAGACATGGATACCGTTCGACAGTTGTGTGCACCGGAGTTCAGGGCACGCCAGAATCTTAATAACGAGTTTGATGTCGAAACGCTTATCCAGTTTTCACAGGCCGTGAGCGCCATAGTCAGCGATTTCCGTTATGAAGATATCATCCGCGGCGCCACGGACAGTGGTTTCGTCGAGGAACACACAGTGAGGGGCACGCTGCCAAACGGCAGCCAGCTGACGCTGGTTGCCTGCGTTGTTGCTGACATTGAGAATAACAAGATCACGCGGCTCAGAGAGTATGTCGATACGGCAGCGGCGGCCGGGCTGTCCGCTGCGCTGGCCTGAGCGTCGGCCACGCTTCAAGTAGCCAAAAAGAGTCCTGGGAAGCCATGGTGGCGCGCTTCCGACCGGTTCACCTGCCGTTCAGCTGTCTGCGCCTCCGCTTTCACCACGGTATTCTGAGCACGGTGGTTTGATGCAGCCGGCGAGCGCAGCCTCGATCGGGTTTTTCTGACGCTGGTGCCGCGTTCCTTTCAGCGGAATCATCAGATGGCCAACCAGAGCACGACAAACATCAGTGCCGTAGCAATCTGACTCGGACGGTCTGACACTGCCAGCAGAACCGGGTCTTCATTCAGTGTGCCCTTTCGCGCTAACCACCAGGCTCTGAACAAGATCCCACCCAGCAGTCCAGCAATCAGCCAGAGCAATCCCGGGAAGCGGTATAAAGCCCGGCTCTCATCCGCATAGATGTAAAAAATCAATATCAGCACGGAACAGGCGCAGGAGAAAAGGCCCTGCGCAGTGAGCGCGGTCAGATCGCCCCGGGTATAGGCTCGCCCCGGCAGTGCTGCGGCATGGGTTGATTTGCTTAATTCGACAACGCGCTTCAGTGCAGCCAGCCCAAAGAACAGGGTCATCGAAAACCCTAACAGCCAAATCGAAGCATTGACCTGCGCGGCTTGCGCTCCGGCCTCGAGTCGCAGGGAATACAAGCTTGCCAGCGTGAGCAAGTCTAGGAAAAAAAGGCGTTTCAGCAGCAAACTGTAGAGTATGGTGAGCGTCCAGTACCCCAAAAGAATGACAATGAATTCTCTGGGCTGCAGATGGGCAAGTGCAAACGCGGCCAGGAGCAGAGCAATAGCTGCCACTATGCCGGTCTGAATCGGCAGGGTGCCCGCAGCCAACGGTCTGGTTTTTTTCGTGCTGTGCAAGCGATCAGACTCCAGATCTAGCAGATCGTTGCTGAGATATACACTGGATGCCACCAGACAAAAACAGATAAAGCCGATAAAGGTGTGCAGCAGGCGGTGCGCGTCAGTTATCTGATGCGCCAGCGTGAGAGGGATAAATAGCAGACCATTTTTCGCCCACTGATGTGGCCGCATGGCCTGCCATAAATACTGTACCCTTGAGCCGGGCGGGTCAAAATCCCTGCTCGGCTTGTTGTCACAGAGGTCTCTGGCAAGTGAGCTGCTGCAGTTTACGCGAATGACTTCTGCTGCTGCTTCCCAGACTGGGATATCGGCTTTCGAATTGCCGGCATAGCTGAACGGTTTGCCCCGGGTGATTTCCTCGATACGCTGGCGTTTTGCCATGGCTTTCAGATTGATCTGCTCGTCGCTGCCTATACAGGTCTGGAACAGCCGAAGTGGTTCGGCGAACTTCTGAAGCGCACTTTCATTGGCAGCTGAAATCAAAACCAGCTGTCGCCCATTTCGCTTTTCGTCGTTTAGGAAATCAAGAAACTCCGCATTGAAAGGCCAACCGCTGAAACTGAGGTCAACACGTTCAGCCAGTCGTGCTTTCAGATACGCTTTACCTTTCAAAAGCCAGATGGCCATGGATACCAGATCAAGCGGGTTTCGTTTGAGCAGCACACAAACCGACTCAAACATCAGATCGGTCTTGATCAGGGTGCCGTCCAGATCGACAAACAGAGGTAGGGCCTCGTTGTCTGTTGAAGTGAATTCAGTCAAGGCCTAAAACTTGAGCCGCTTGAAGACGGCCTCCGGTATTGATCGCATAATAGCCATGATCAGTCGCCAGTAGCCGGGAACGTAGGCAGTGTGTCGTTTGCGCCTGATAGCCTTTTCTATCTGTCTGGCAACGAATTCAGGGGAAGACCAGAGAAGGCCTTTGTGAAATTGCTGCGTCATCGGTGAATCCACCAGTCCGGGTCGGATGTCCAGCACGTCGACGCCGTATGGTAAGAGCTTCCCCCGCAGCCCCTGCAGGTAGGTTGAGACCAAGGCCTTGGCTGCACCGTAAACAAAATTGGTCTGCCTGCCACGGTCGCCAGCGACTGAGGTGACCACCGCCAGCAACCCGCGACCTTGCTTTTTCAAGTGAGGTGCCAGCCGGGTAAGTAAAGAGATCACGCTCAAGCCATTGATGTCAATTTCACGTCGGGCAAGATCAAAATCTTGCTCTGCCGCCTCCTGATTGGGAAGCGACCCGTGACAGATCAGGACGAGGTCAATGCCGTCTTCACCAAAGAATTCACTCGCAGCGTTAATCGCGGTTTCATGTTCTTCATGATTCAACAAATCCAGCACATGGGTCCCGACCCGCGCTGCGCCGCGTATCATGAGATCCTGCTGCTGAGGCGCCAATCTCGAACCATTTCGTGCAATCAGAAACAGGCCGCTGTGATGTGCTGCATAGCGCCTAGCAACTGCCGTAGCGATTGCAGAACCTGCTCCGATCAGAAGAATATTCATGACGGAGATGACCTCACGCCAGCTTGAGTGAGTCCAAGCCGATCCGACTGCAATGAACCCAGTATTCCGGCCGGATCAATCCGGTCTTTAAGAGCTTTGAATTGGTGCCATTTGGGGTAACCCTGTCTGAATGCCGCAGCACTCATACGCGCATCTTTTGCCAGATAATGTCGTCCGCCCGCTGCCAAGACGATCTCGTCTAGTCGGTCCAGCAGCGGGAGCAGGTCGGGCTCATATTTGAAATCAAGCGTCAGTGTGACGCCCTCGCTGGGGAAGCTCAACCAGTTGGCATTGGCAGGTCCGAATCGTTTGAGCACGGCAAGAAAGGAGCCTTTTCCCGATCGACTCACGGTCTCCAGCGTTTCTCGCAGACCGGACGCTGCGGAATCGTCCGGCAAGACGAACTGATACTGCAGAAACCCTTCAGCCCCATAAAGCCGATTCCAACCTTTTATGCCGTCCAGCGGAAAAAAATAGTCGTCATAGTAAACCGAGTTTGTTGACTTTTTGAATCGTTGGCGGGCGTAGTACAGCTGGTTAAAGCCACTCATCGTGTAACGATTGAGCAGAAACCCCGGCGTCGTAAAGGGCACAGAGATCTTGCGCTTTGATCTGTGTTCCAGCTTTCCAGTCTCGCTGTGACTGCCAAGGTGAATGACCCCTCTACCCAGCGCCGACTTTTTTGCCAGGCAGTCCACCCACGCGACGACGTATTGTTTGTCATTATGCTGTCGAAGCAGAGCTAGGGCCTCCTCAAGATTGGCCGCAGGAATTGACTGGGCGCTTATAAAGGCACTCGGCACCTTTTTCAAAGAAACGGTTGCATCCAGAATCATCCCGGTCAGTCCCATGCCGCCGCAGGTGGCTTGAAAGTACTCTTTATTCTCAGTGTGAGAGCAGCCTGCGGTCTCACCGTTTGGCAGAAGCAGAGTGAAACGCTCTATATGGTCACAGAAACTGCCGTCGACGTGGTGATTTTTGCCGTGAATATCGGCTGCGATCGCACCACCCAAGGTGACAGTCTTTGTGCCTGACAGCACCGGCAGGAACAATCCCTGCGGCACACAAACACGCAGTATCTCGGCCAGGGTGGTGCCGGCGCCGCAGCGAATGGTCAGAGCATGCCGGTCAAGGCTGATGAAGTCGTCCAGATACCGGCTGCTTAACACCCTAGTTGCCAGCGCGCTGTCTCCATAGCTGCGCCCTGCGCCCCTTGGGATCATTCGCAGTCCCTCGCGGTTCTTGAGAATTTGCGCTGTGGAGTCAGCATCTCTGGGCGCAAGCACGGACGCTTCTACGTTAGGGTACCGACCCCAGCCCGAAAGACGCATTCCTCTATCTACCCCCGTCATCCTGATTTTGACCGAATTGGCCGCAGTCTGGACTGCTGCCGGCTGTTGAGACAAAAACTATCCGGCTGTCGAGTTGATATTTTACAGCATATCCGAGGGCCAGTCCGATCGCAGCTCCGGAATAGCGTGCGGACTTACCGCCAAACCAGAATTCAAAACCCAGTTCGAAACTCCAAAATAAAGTGGTAGTGAGAACTCCGGTCGCAGCATAGGCAATGAATGTTCTGAGGTTGTGTCGCTGCGAACGGGTGACGAAGGCGAAGATGAATTTCTTGTCCAGGCAGTATTTACTGATCAAGCCTGTCATAGTGCCAAACAGGAGGGCGACATATAGCGTGTCGCTACCCGCATAGACCCTGATCAACAATTCCTGAGACGCCAGGTTGATGAGAGTGGCAATTACGGCGAAAACCCAATACTTTAAGGCCAGGTCGGCGGCAGTCACATCGAAACTCTCGTCGGCTTAAATTGATCTTGCTGCGGCTGATGCCCAGCTACTGAGTTGGAATAGGAAGCGGCGATGACAGAGCTCATGAATTTTGCACAAAGCGTAGCGCGTGAAGCCGGTGAGCTGATTTTGTGTGAGCGCGAGCAGGCCGACCTAGTACACGATTATAAGGGAGGAGACGAGCTGGTGACTAATGCCGACATCAAGGCAGACCAGCTAATTCGAACCAGGATTGAGCAGCGCTTTGCGGAACACCGGCTCCTGTCTGAAGAATCATCTCCTGATTTGGAGCGGGTCTGGGAGTCTGAGGTGCCGGTTTGGATTGTTGATCCGATCGACGGTACTGTGAACTATGCCCATGGTCACATTCAATCGGCCGTCTCCATTGCTTTCTGCGAAAACGGACAAATAACCCTTGGCGTCGTCTACAACCCCTTCACCGACGAGCTTTTCAGCGCTGAGTTGGGTCAGGGCGCTATGCTGAACGGTGCGATCATCAGAGTGGCGGAGGAGACAAATTTACGCAGGGCCATTATTGCCACAGGTTTCCCTTACATCAAGGAGGGGATTGATGACATGGTGGAGCGGGTCAGAAGTATTCTTCATCATTGTGCTGACATCCGGCGACTTGGCTCTGCTGCTCTCGACATATGCTGGCTGGCGGCAGGCCGCCTTGATGGTTATTACGAAAGCCTCAGCCTGTGGGATTTCGCAGCGGCCAGACTGATAGCCAAGGAGGCGGGTGCCGTGTGTGGCCATTTCGGTGCTGTGCCGGAAGATGTGGACCCCCAATTCTTTAACAAGAACCTCTTGATCGCGAATCCGGCCCTTTATCCCAAGTTGTTGGAGCTGCTGCAATCCTGAGCCCTAAAACATGCTATGAACGGCCTTTTTAGCGAGTTAAAGCGA
>MDTG01418224.1_pt1 | contig 10325 bp, 7 predicted proteins | sample 811421 | NCBI WGS metagenome assembly MDTG01 (sample SAMN05326645, study PRJNA326480) | marine metagenome | isolation source: seawater | place: Pacific Ocean: South East | collected 2011
CTGATCGACCTGATGGAGGGCGTCGATGCGGTGCGGTGGCAGGACGACGACCAACTGCATGTTACGCTGCGTTACATCGGTGAAGTCGACGCCCATCTGGCGGACGAGCTGGCCGAGCGCCTGCGCGCCGCCGCCCTTCCCCGATTCCGGATGGCGCTTTCGGGCACCGGTATCTTCGCCCGCAGTGGCCGCACGCATACGCTGTGGGCGGGCGTGGAACCCAACGTCACCTTGCAGCGCCTGCGGCGCCGGATCGAACAGATTTGCATTGCCGCCGGCGTCGAACCCGATCACCGCAAATACCATCCGCATGTCACGCTGGCGCGCACCAACCGCTCCAGCGGCTCGCTCGAGCCATTTCTGGCCCGGACCGCGAGCTTGCGTCTTGGCCCGTGGGAGGTCGATGCCTATCTGTTGTACGAAAGCTTCCTGCGTCCCGAAGGCTCTGTCTACGAGCCCGTAATGCGATATGCGCTGGAATTGGAATGAAACCGACAACTGCCTTTCCCCTGTCGCTGACCCTTGGTTGCGCGCTCGCCGGGTGCATGCCCGAGGACGAGCGCGAGAGCGAAGTGCGCGCCCACCTGCTTGCCGAAGGCAGCGCACAGCCCGACGATTGCCTGCTGCTGGTGTGGTCCACGCAGGAGGAACGCCGCACCGAATTCGACCGCGCGCACGATATCGTCGACGGCGGCGCGATTTCCTGCGCAACCGGCACCAGCGCGAGCCAGTTCGAGGCCGCGATCGCTGCATTGCGCGCCGCAGCGCGCAGCGGCGACAAGGCAAAGCTGTTGCGCGAGGTCGGCCTGCCGCTGCTGTATATCGACGGCGATGGGGACCGCCGCGAGATCGCCGATCGCGCCGGGATCGAAGCCGTGTTCGACGAAATTTTCGATGCCGACATGCTCGCGCTGCTGGAACGGCTGGACCTGTCGCAAATGAGCGTGGCGAAAGACCAGGGCGGGTTTTTCGAACTGGGTGCAGTATGGCTGGTGGTCGACCGCGAAGGCGGCCGTCCGCGGCTGATGACCGTCAATCGCCGCGCGCTGGGCGAGGCGCGTGACGCAGCGACTGCGCCCGCCGGCCGGAACCAGCGTTAGCGCGTGCCGTTCGACCAATGTAGGAAACGCGCCGACCGGTGACGTGTCCGCGCTTGCGCGCGCGTGCCGGGGCGTCCATCCGCGCAAGTCATCTTCGTATTCCAGCGCCAGGCTTACCCGCCGGCGCGCCAATCCTGAGGGGAACACTATGAAGGCCCAGATACTGGCCACCGTCGCATCCGCCGCACTGCTGGCAGGGTGCTCCGCCGCTTACGGCGAAGACCTCGATACCATCGGCCAGCCGGACATGGCGGCCGCCGACCTGCCCGAGGCAACCGGCTATTTTGCCGCGGACAGCACGCTTCCCTTCCAGACGCCCGATTTCTCGAAGATCTCGGAAGACGATTACCTACCCGCTTTCGAACAGGGCATGGCGATCCAGAAGGCCGAGATCCAGGCGATCATCGACAATCCCGCACCGCCGACGATGAGCAACACCATCGTCGCGCTGGAAAAGTCGGGCCGCATGCTCGGCCGGGTGGCGCGCGTGTTCTTTGCCGTGACGGGGTCGAACACCACCGACCGGCTCGATGAGATCAACACCGAAATCAGTCCCAAGCTGACCGCGCATGGCGATTCCATCACGCTCAACCCCGAACTTTTCGCGCGGGTGAAGGCGGTGTACGACAACCGCGCCGCCATGGCGATGACGCGCGAAGACGCCAGGCTGCTCGAAGAGACCTACCAGGGCATGGTCCACGCCGGCGCGCTGCTGACCGAGGCCGAGCGCGAGCGGGTCAAGCAGATCAATTCCGAACTGTCCGAGATCACGACCGAATTCGGCCAGCAGGCACGTGCTGCAATGGCCGACCAGCCGGTGATCTTCGACACCCGCGCCGAACTCGCCGGGCTGACCGATTCGGACATCAAGGCGGCTGCCGACCTTGCTGCAGAAAAGGGCTATGCGGGCAAATATGCGATCGCGCTGCAGAACACGACGCAGCAGCCGCTGCTGCCGACGATGACAAATCGCGCCGCGCGCGAGAAGCTGTTCAAGGCAAGCTACAACCGCGCCAATGGCACGACCGCGATCGACACCCGCCCGCTGGTCGCCAGGATCGCCGAATTGCGCGCCGAGAAAGCCGCGCTGTTCGGTGAAGCGGACTGGGCCAGCTACGCAATGTGGGACCGCATGGCCGAAAAGCCCGCCACCGCGCTCGGCTTCATGGAACGCATGGTCCCCGCGCTCGCCAATACGCAGCGCCGCGAAGCAGCCATGCTCAACGAAGCGATCGCTGCCGAAGGGGGTGATTTCGAAGTCCAGCCGTGGGACTGGTACCGCTATGCCAACAAGGTCAAGGCGGAGCGCTACGACCTCGACGAAGACGCGATGGCGGAATATTTCCAGCTCGATACCGTGCTCGAGGACGGCGTGTTCTATGCCGCCGAAAAGCTCTACGGCCTGACCTTCCAGAAGCGCAGCGACCTGCCCGTCTATCACCCCGATGTGACGACCTACACGGTGTTCGACCGTGACGGCAGCGAGCTGGGTCTGTTCTATTTCGACCCGTTCCAGCGCGAGTCCAAGCGCGGCGGGGCGTGGATGAGCAACTTCGTCGACCAGAGCGATCTGTGGGGCACCAAGCCGGTGATCTACAATGTGCTCAACATCCCCAAGGCACCCGAAGGCGAAGTGCAGCTGGTCAGCTTCGACAACGTCAACACGCTGTTCCACGAATTCGGCCACGCGCTGCACGGCTTCTTCGCCGACCAGCGCTACGAAAGCCTGTCGGGCACCGCGGTCGCGCGCGACTTCGTGGAGTATCCGAGCCAGGTCAACGAGATGTGGGCGACCTATCCCGAAGTGCTGTCGAACTATGCCAAGCACTACCAGACGGGCGAAACCATCCCGGCTGAAATGATCGAGAAGCTCGAGGCGGCCTCGAAGTTCAACCAGGGGTATGACTTTGGCGAAGTCGTCGAAGCCGCCCTGCTCGACATGAAGTGGGCCGCGCTGTCGCAGGAAGAAGCCGCCGCGATCGACACGCCCGAGAAGGTCACCGCCTTCGAACGCAAGTCGCTCGAGGAACTGGGGCTGGAAATCGACCTGGTGCCGCCGCGGTACCGGACGACCTATTTCAACCACATCTTCAGCTCGCCCAGCGGCTATAGCGCTGGTTATTACAGCTATCTGTGGACCGAGATGCTCGACCGCGACAGCCGCAAGTGGTTCATGGACAATGGCGGGCTCACGCGCGCCAATGGCGACCATTATCGCAAGACCGTGCTGAGCACGGGCGGGACCATGGACTATTTCGAGATGTTCCGGAACTTCGCCGGGCGCGAACCCGACGTGACCCCGATGCTCGAAGCGCGCGGCCTGATCGCGGGTGACGAAGCGGCGGACAGCGAAGCGTCCGACGGCAAGCTGCCGCCGCGCACGGTCAACTGATCACCGGCTGACCAACGCCCGGTGGCGCGGTTCGCCGATCCACCGGACGGGCACTTTCCAGACGCGCTCGATCACCTGCTGGTCGAGCGCGTCTTCGCATGCGCCGTCGGCGGCCACCACGCCGCGGTCGAGCACCACCACGCGGTCGGCATGGTTCATTGCATGCGCGAGATCGTGGAGCACGAGCACCACGCCCGCCCCACCCTGCGCCGCCCGCCGCAAATGCTTCAGCAGCGAAAGCTGGTGCGCGATATCGAGCGCGGCGAGCGGTTCGTCGGCGAGGATCCACTGCGGTTCGCCCGCCAGCACCCGCGCCAGCAGGACCCGCGCGGTCTCGCCGCCCGACAGCGACTGTGCGCGGCGGTTTTCGAGGTCCCGGATGTCGAGCGCGTCGAGTGCGGCATCGACCGGTGCCGCCAGCCGGTCGCCATGCGGCAGCCGGCCGAGTTCGACCACGCTGCGCACGGGCACATCCCATGCGATTTCATGCGCTTGCGGGAGATAGCCGATACGCCGTGCCCGCTCGCGCAGGGGCAGCGCGGCGATCTGCTGCCGGTCGAGAAACACTGCCCCGTCGCCGGCCGGAAGCAGCCCGGCAAGCGCTTCGAGCAGGCTCGACTTGCCCGCGCCATTGGGCCCGCAGATCGCGGTGATCGTGCCGGGTTCGAGGATCAGCGAGACCCGGTCCAACCGCTCGGCGATCGACAGCTGTGCCGCCGCCAGCCTCATGCCAGACCCCGGCGCATGCGCAGCAGCAGCCACAGGAAGAACGGCGCGCCGAGCAGGCTGAGCGCGATGCCCAGCCGCAATTCGGTGACCAGCGGCAGCACGCGCACCGCGCTGTCCGCGACCAGCACCAGCAGCGCGCCCGCAAGCGCACTGGGCAGGATCAGCTGCGAGGGCCGCCGATCGGTCAGCGGGCGGACGAGATGCGGCACGATCAGCCCGACGAAGCCGATGATGCCCGCCACCGCGACGCTGGCGCCAACGGTCAATCCGACCCCCGCAATCAGCAGCCACAGCAGGCGGTTGGTATCTACCCCCAGCGACCGGGCGACCGGTTCGCCCAGCGTCAGCGCATCGAGCGAGCGGCCGCTGCGCCACAGCACCGCCACCCCCAGCGCTACCAGCGGCGCGGCCACCCAGACATCGCGCCAGCTGCGATCGGTCAGCGCGCCGTTGAGCCACATGACGATCTCGCTCATCGCAAAGGCATTGGGCGCCATGCTGATCGCCAGTGCGGTCAGCGCCCCGGCAAGGCTGGCGACCATCAGCCCGGCGAGCGTGAACAGCGCGATCCCTCCGGTCCGGCCGGCAATCGCGGCCAGCAGCGCCATGGCGCCGCCCGCGCCGACCAGCGCGAAGGCGGGGAGCAGATAGGGCGCAGCGGCATAGCCGAACCACAGCGCGGCGACCGCGCCCAGTGCCGCGCCCGGCGCGATACCGAACAGGCCCGGATCGGCCAGCGGATTGCGCAGATACCCCTGCATGGCGGCGCCGCTCGCGCCCAGCCCCGCGCCGACGACGATGGCCAGCACCGCGCGTGGCAGGCGCAATTCGGCGAAGATGAGTGCGGCATTGGGCGTGCTTGCGGGGTCGAGCCAGACCCGCCCCGCCAGCAGCGACAGGGGCAATGCGATGGCCAACAGTCCGGCGAAGATCGGAATCGCGCGGTTCACGATGCGGCCTCCCTGATCGCGGCCAACCGCTCGGCCGCCCGGATGATCGTGGGCCCGCCGCAATAGAGCAGGCTGGTATCGAACCGCGCCCGGTGCATAGCGTCCGGGCGGCCGAGAACCGGGTGCGACTGCCCCAGTTCGCCGCCCGCGATCAACAGGACCTCGGGCGGTGCGGCGATGACGTCTTCAAGCGCGACATAATCCGCCTGCGACAGCCCGCGCGCAGGGGCGGCATTGGCGAAGCCGGTGCGGACCAGCAGGTCGCTGACCAGTGTCTGCTCTCCCGCGACGATCCCACCCGGCTGCCACAGCAGCGTGGCGACGCTCTCGCCCTCCGCGGGCGCGGCGGCAGCAAGTGCGGCGTCGATGCGGGCGATCAGGCGCGCGCCCGCGGGGGTATCGCCCGCCAGCGCGGCGAGATCGCGGATCTGCTCTTTGCTGGCAGCGACATCGGTAGCGATATCGAAGGTGACGACCTCCATCCCCAGTTCGGCCAGCGCCGCGCGGGTCGCCGGGGCGAGGAAACTGCCCGCGACCACCACGTCGGGATCGAGCGCGAGCACTTCCTCGACCGTCCCGCCAGTCGCCGCGAACCCCGCCGCCACTGCCGCTTCCATCGAGCTGGCGCGCGGGTCCTTGCTGTAGTGCGAAATCGCCAGCAACTGTCCGGGAGCCGCAACCTCGGCAAGGATGGCGTCGGTGCAGGGATTGAGGCTGACGATCGTCGGCCCGCGTTCGGGAGGCGGCGCACCGGCCCCGCCCCCCGCGCAAGCGGCGAGCAGCAGGACCGATGCGACGATTAGCGGTTTCACATCTTCGCCCTGATCCCGCCGAACACGCTGCGTCCGGCAGTGCCGTAACCGGCCATCGTCTGGTAATCGGTATCGAAGACGTTCTCTACCCGGCCGAACAGTTCGAAATTGTCGCCGATCCCGAAGGAAGCGCGCAGGTCGAACAGTTCGTAACCTTCCAGCCGGTTGGTGTTGGCGCCATTATCCCAGCTGGGACCGACGATCCGCAGGTCCGCGCCCAGCCCGAGGCCGAAAGCGCTGTGCCAGTCGGCGTAGATCGTCCCGAAATGGTTGGGCCTGCGCGCTAGGTCGAGCCCGGTGGTGCGGTCCTCGGCATCGACATAGGAATAAATCCCCGCCAGCCGCAGCCCGCGCAGCAGGTCGATGCCGGCTTCGGCCTCGACACCCTGCGCCCGCGCGCGCGCCGTGTTGAGATAGACACCCGACGGGCGCTCGACAGTGAAGCCGAAACCGATCAGATTGTCGCTGTCGCGGCGGAACCCGGTGAGCGCCAGATGCAGGCCCGAACCGCGCTGGCCCTTCTCGACACCCAGATCGTAGCTGGTGCTTTCCTCGGGTTCGAGCTCGGTGTTCCCGTAGAAGGACAGCAGCTGGTACAGCGTCGGCGCCTTGAAGCCTTCGCCCACGCTGGCGCGCAGCCGCCAGTCGCTGCCGAAGCCGTAGCTGACATCGCCGCCGAAACTGACATGCGTGCCGAACTGCTCGTGGTCGTCCACGCGCGCCCCGGCATGCGCTGCCAGCCGGCCCATCACCCAGCCAAGCTGCGCATAGGCGCCGCTGATCTCGGTTTCGGCCGAAGCATCGAAGCTGGTTTCGAACGCGGTCCATTCGTGGTCGCCGCCGAAGGCCAGCGCCAGTCCGCCCAGCAGGCGGTATTCGCCGCGCAGCGAAACGCGTTCTGAGCTGCCGTCGCTGGCGAAGGTTTCGGTGCCTGCGCCATTGCGATTGGCGCGTTCGGTATCCGAACGGCTGTAGGCGGCGCGCAGCGTGAGGTCGTTGCCGTAATAGGCCAGCCCGACATCGCCCCAGTAGCGGGTGGTCTTCTGCGTATCCTCGGTATCCGCAAGCACGAAAGCGGGTGCGGGGAAGCCATCGATCTCGACCTCGCCCTCGGCGAAATTGCCATGCGCGAACAGCTCGAGGCTCGGTGTCAGATTGACGAAGGCGGTCGTGCCCAGCGCGAATTGCTGCGAACCGTCGGCCTCGTTGCCCGAGGCGGCTGCCGAAAAGCCGTCGGTTTCGTACAACGAACCGGTCAGGCCGATGAACACATCGTCATTGCCCGCGCCTGCCGCCGCACTGGCGAACACCGTATCGCGCGCGCCGTATTCGATGCTGCCGCTGAGCCCGCGATCGGTCCGCGTGGAAATGTCAATGACGCCGCCGACCGCTTCGGAACCCCAGATCGTGCTGTTCGAACCCCGCAGCACATCGATCTTGCCCGCAGTGCCGAGCAGCAGATTGCCGAAATCGAACCCGCCCGAGGGGCTGGCCTGGTCGGCCACGCGCACGCCGTCGATCAGGACCAGTACCTGGTCCGAACTGGCCCCGCGCAGATTGACGCTGGTCACCCGGCCGATCCCGCCGCTGCGCGACAACGACAGGCCGGGGACACGGTTCAATGCCCGCGCCGGGTCGGCCCCCTGCAGCTGCTCGATCTCGTCGCGTTCGATGACGGTGACCGACTGGCCGGTGTTGCGCAGATCGGTGCCGAGCCCGTTGGCGGTAACCGTGATCACCGCCGCATCGCGCGGCGCCGCTGCCGGAGCATAGACTGCGGCCGGCGTGGCCCCTTCTGCATCCTGCCGGTCGATGATTTCAGCGAGCGCCTGGTCGCTCGGGCTTTGCGCCAATGCAGCAGCGGGCACGGCCGAAGCCGTCAGGAAAAACAGGTATTTGTACACGTAACCTCCTATCACAGACGAAATGCCGTCCATGACGGGAGGGAGCAGTATTGCTCCTTCCACGTTTGCCTACGATACACCCCGCCCGCGGCCGAACGACAGTCATGGGCAGGTCTCCTGGCTCCCGGATCGACGCTTTCCCGCCGCCTTCCCGGACGCAAGGCCCAGTGGCATATGGCGGGATCGCTCCCCGGTCACAGTTGCGGGGGCAGCGGAGGGTTTGCACCTCCTTCCCTCTTCGGGCCTGCGCGAACAGGCCAACCCGTGACTCGCCGAGGCGCTTAACGCGGGTTTTTGCAATGCACAAGAGACGCTCTTCGTTAAGCAAATATCTGTTAAGCATGGCGCGAGACCGGCGTCCCGCCGCGGGATGCCCCACCCGTGCACCTGTAAGAATGGCGCGGGTGCGCTATATTGCTGCGGCGCAGAACAGGACCGAACGTGAGCCAGAGGACACCAGCAGCGAGGGATCAGCGGCGCGCGCGGCGCGCGCCCTCGCCGCGTGCGCTGCGCCACGAGGCGCGCCGGCGCCAGCGCCGCAAGATCGCGGCCCGCGGCGGGTTGCTGGCAGCCGCGATCGCCCTGCCGACCTTTGCAGCGCAGGGTGAATGGTGGGATTTCGGTGCCATGGGGAACGCGGACGAACAGGCTGGCCTCACCGCCATGCCGTTCGAGACGCCGGGGGAAAGCTTTCCCGGTTCCGCTTTCTACTATCTCGAGGACGCGCCGCGCCTGGCGGCGGACTATGCGGAGCTGCGCGGGGACGAAGGCGCGCTGGAAACGGTCGAGTTTGCCGAAAGCCACGGCGCGGGCGCCGCAGCCGAGGCCTTCCGCCAGGCGGGCAGCGGGGTCGACAAGGCGCGCGCGCTGCAATGCCTGTCGATGGCCGTCTATTACGAAGCGGCGAGCGAGAGCTACGGCGGGCAGCAGGCGGTGGCGCAGGTGGTGCTTAACCGGGTGGCGCATCCGGCCTATCCGGCAAGCGTCTGCGGTGTCGTGTTCCAGGGGTCCGAACGCACGACCGGGTGCCAGTTCAGCTTCACCTGCGACGGATCGCTCAGGCGCACGCCGGCGCGGCGCGGCTGGGCGGTTGCGCAGTCGGTCGCACTGGCTGCACTGGCGGGCGAGGTCTACCGGCCGATCGGGCTGGCGACGCATTACCACACCAATTACGTGAACCCCTATTGGGCGGCGAGCCTCGACTATATCCGCACGATCGGGGCGCATCGCTTCTACCGCTGGAAGGGCGGCGCCGGGACCGCAGGCGCCTTCACCGACGCCTATGCGGGCAGCGAACCGCTGGCAGCGCCCACCGTCCGCCGCGCCGATGTCCGCGAACTGGACAGCGGCCCCGTCTCGAGTGCTGCCACGGCCCGGACCGGCTTCGAGGCCGCCGCTCCGGCAGCCAGCGCAACCGCGGCCGCCGATACGCCGCGGGACGCGGGCAAGCTGCCGCAATCGGGCACCGTGCGCGAGGAATACGCCAATTCGGGACGCTGGATTTCGCAGCCCGGGCAGCAACCCTAAGGGATTGGCACAGGGGGGCCTTTACATCTCCCCAACCATGTCACGGAACCGAAGTTTAGCGCGCGCTGCGCTAGGGAGAACGTCCCCCAGTCGCTACACGAGGTTCCAGGCATGCCCCTCCATTTCGCTGCCGCCCGCTCCACCGCCCATTCGCCGATCGCGCGCGCATTGGCGAGGAAGGCACATGGCAGGGCAGCGAACGACAATAGCGGGGCCGCGGGATCGTCGTCGCAGTCACCGGTAGCCGGCCTTGACCACGCGATGCGCGCGGCGCTGCGCCATTTCGGCGCGCATGGCCTCAAGGCGGCGGAAACCGCGCGCGACATGGCCGAAGAGGCATTCCGTGCCGGTGACGAGGACAGCTATCGCTGGTGGCTGGGCATCTGCCGCACGCTCGACGCGCGCCTCGCGCGGCAACTCGAAAGCCGGGTGATGCCGGAAACCGCGCTGATCGGCTGACTTCGCGCGCTCGCTGAACGCCATCGCGCGTTGGCTTGCCGCGTGCTTTGCGAGGAACCAGGACCACCGGCAAACCACCCCGCGCCCGGCCATGACATCACGACGCGCACGCGCGCTTATTGCAATTGATAACCATTTGCAAACATAGTTTTGCGCCCCTTGGGATTGGCGGTTGCAATCGCTCGGGCACGGGCCTAGGGCGCATTCGCAATCGACCGGGTGCTGTGCCTCCTTTGCGGGACACGTGAAGCACGGCCCGCTCATCGGTCCGGGTATCATTACTGTCCCGCACGGCAGGAACAAGGACCCTCATTTCCATGGCACGCAAGAAGATCGCCCTCATCGGCGCCGGCATGATCGGCGGAACGCTCGCCCACCTCGCGGCGAAGAAGGAAATGGGCGACATCGTCCTGTTCGACTTCGCCGAAGGCATGCCGCAGGGCAAGGCGCTC
>MDTG01053731.1_pt1 | contig 10324 bp, 11 predicted proteins | sample 811421 | NCBI WGS metagenome assembly MDTG01 (sample SAMN05326645, study PRJNA326480) | marine metagenome | isolation source: seawater | place: Pacific Ocean: South East | collected 2011
ACAGAAAAGTTTATGTATATAAAGCGTTTATCGTGGTGTGAATCTGTCGAGGAATGACGATTGTTACTACAATAATGTTGTTCTTTTATTCAATGCTACGTCATAATACCAAACAACACGTACATTTATGCGATGTCGTTAAGAAAAAAATTACTTGCGATCCAAGCCGTCGTCCTCGCTCTTCTCGTACGACTCCTCGTCCTTCTTCTTCAACCAACTATAGGGAATCCCCATAAATTTCTTCGTTCTCACGTCCACCACCTCGTCCAAATTTTCCTTCCCGTGCTGTGCCAACATCTGCTGCCTTTTCTCTAACGCTCGTCCTCTGGCAAAATTCATCTTCTCCTCCCACGCCGCCGTCACTTGTGCCTTATCCATCGATCCTTTCACGCCTTGACTCCTCCCTTCCTCGACGTGCTTCGCTCTCGCTTCGTCCAACATCTTCTCCGTTCTGACAAACGTCCTCACGAAAAATTTATGCAATCTCGTCGCGGGATTTTCGATGTGTCTTTGCAAACCCCGAACGTTTCGTATTGGTAAAAAGTCCGACAAGCCGTTGCACCACGTCAACGTGTGCTCGTCGATGATGTCATTCACCCAACACTTGCGCATGCACTCGAGGTTACACGGACCTCGCGCCCATCCGGTGCGGTCTCGGTAGAAGAACACGTTGTCTTCCATCGCTGTTCATGTGGAAAGAAAGAGGGAAAAAATAATATGTCAACGTCTCGGTGTCTTTCGCGCAAAGCAAAAAATGGGTCTTCTCTCTCCCCAACAATGTGTCGTCGTCCAATGTTCAACCCCAACAAAAGCGCAAAGTCGATCGAGAAAAAAAGATGCGCGCGCCCGATATACGCACAGTCGTACGCGACCAAATCGCCAGTTTTGATGATCTCCTTATCGTCGAAGGTGTCTTCCATGTTGTGGTGCAAGTCTTCGCGGCCCATGGTGCGCGTGTGTCTCAATCCTCAAATGTGTCGCCGCCGAACTTTGTGGGCCTTCTTTATCTACAAAATCGAGACCGCAAAAGGTCGCGTCGTTTACGTCGTTTACGTCGTCGTCGCGCGGACCGAAATCGAACAAACGAGTCGAAAGGCTTTCTTTGATTATTGGAGCTCTCAAATTCTGTCGACGCGCGGTGGTCCTTCTTCCGATGCCGGTCGAGCGTCGTCAAAGGGGTCTCCAAGGTAAAACAATTTGTGGGGAAAACCTCTCCCTTTTGGGGAAAAAATTGGAAGCTTTTTTGGACCGAAAGAATAACACAATGCTAAGGTGAATCGATAAAGGCTTTGTGGCGTTTGGTTTCGCGGACCAAATCGATGACAAAAATCTAGGAACTACTCATAATAATACGCTTTACCGTGTGCTACTCTGTTCGTGCGTCTGCGCGTCTGTTGCTCGCGAAGTCATTCGTCTTCCTTCTCGCCCCGTTCGTCGTCGTCTTCGCGCGTCCTCGCGACGGGGTTGATGTCTTTCGGCTCTTTAAAATCGAGAGGCTCGTACTCCGAATCCTCCGAAGCGTCGTCTCCTTTCTTACTACTGACTCTAAATTTTGGAATTTTTACGTCCCACAAGGAAGCTAAGGCGTTTAAGAGTATTTGCGCGGCGGCGTCGTACGCGGTTTCGTCCACGTGGACGCCGTCCACGGAACATTTGGCGCCACATTTTTCCGTCAGCGCTCCGAAATCGATGGCTAAAGTTTGCGACGCGTCGTCGGAGAATTCTTTTTCTGTCGCTTGGCGGTACAAGTCCCAACTGTCTGCAGTTAAGTGGGTTTGTTTTTTGACCGAGTTCATTAGGTGCGACGGACCGGGTTTGCTCACGGTTAACCAGAACGGCACGGTGGTTTTGAAATCGATGTCGTCTAATAACGCTTTGACTTCGGCGACTTGGCGTTGGAAATCGTTAGGATCGGCTTGGTGGAGCATGTGCCATAATCCAACGCCAGCGACGAGGAAATCGGGGGAAGCGAATTTCGAATCTTTGGTCGATTCTCCATCTGAATCTAAGAGTAAGCGCTCTTTGACGACTTCGACGACGTCTTTGGCTTCCGGCGCCCAGACGAAGTGCGCGACGCCGCCGCCTTGAATAGCAAACGTCCAGTTGCGGTGTTTGAGTGGATCCGTTTTGGCATGTTTATCACCTGGAACGTCACCAACGACCTCGGTTTCGATGTTCTGTTCCTCTACTTCATCTGCCACGTTTCGGTTTGTCTTTCTCGCGCTTTTCACGTATACGCGATACTTTCGATTGAAGAGCGAATTTTTCAGCTTTGGCCGTTTTGGCGGGTGCAAGTGCGCCTCGTGCACGTCGCCAATGGCCGCTATGCGCAAAAACGCCGCATACACGTGTCGAATTTGACTATCTCCAACAAACAACGCGTCTCTTCCTCGCATCATCCGTTGAATCGCGAAATCGTTCAAGGCGTTTTCATCTTCTTCTACCTCTTCTTCTTTCCTCGTCGCTTCGGCTACCGCATCCGGCGTCGCCGTCACGTCTGTGTCAATCACTAAACTCGTCGTCTCACCATCACCCCCACCACTCTTCTCGCTACTCCCCAACGCCTGTGCTGGCGTCGTCGCCGATGCAAACCTGAAAAACTGACACGCATCCATCAACCCTTCGTGCGGGACCCACGCTTTCGCGTCCCTGGTATCCGGACGTCCGGTCGTCGTAACGAGAATACCGTCCGTGAGAGAAAGAAAGAAAGAAAGAAAGAGACCGGCGAATAAAACTTGACGCGCGCAAATCGAGAGAATACCGACCACGCGCGGGTCCACTCACCGTCGTCGCCCGAATCGTCCTCCTCCGAACACACCAAAGGTGGTTTTCTTTTGCCTCCTATAAATACTAGAGTCCTTTTCGAAAGCGCACGCCCCGACCGTGTGAGCGAAAACTTTGTTCATTTTCGCCCGTTCGCACACCGCTTTCTCCCCGTAGACCCACTCCCCGACGTTGGCGACTTTCGCGCAGAACTGTCGTCTCTCTTTCGTCCCTTCGGAAGGGACGGTTTCGAGGAGTTTCTCCGCGTCGATCGATGATGCCGTTTGGACGACCACATTGTGTTCGTCCTCAAAGTCGTTCGTGGAAGAGAGCGAGAGGACGACGACGGTCGCGACGATCGCGAGGAGGAAAAAGACGAGTTTCCCGACCTCGCTGCTCGAAGTCGTCCCGCCTTTTGCGTTCGAGGGAGAGGAGAGCATCAGTCTTCTCGGACCGACGACATCGGTTTTTTCTTTGAGGGAAAAATCCGGATGCGAAAAATGCCTCACAAATAAAGCGACCGCAAAAGACCGCCAAACAGAGCAGCAAACGAGACGGTCTCATGAAACGAGACGACGCGCGCCGTCTTCCTCGCATTGGGTAGAAAAGACAAAGGAGTAGGAGGAAAAGAAGAGGCGTCGTCATGGAATTTCTCGCGCGCAGGTACGCGTCATATATATATATATCCAATTTTCCAATTCGATTATAAAGTATCGACGCGATATGAGTATTCACCACCACCACCACTCTTAAAACACATTTCAACAACAGGGCATTCCGCGAGTTCCTCTGGCTCTCGAAGCGGTGCTCGGCAACGCCCGCGCACCACCGCGCCGCGGCGGAAGACGCGAAACGAACGCTGAGACACATCCTCCTTCTCGACACAGGATCGAAGGACGACACAAATGGGTTTAAGGACTCATTGGTTTTAAGGACTCAAAAAGCGAGACAGTTTCTCCTCTCCAAAATCGGCGTTTTGAAGATGCGAGCGGCGAGCGGCGTCCTGAGAGACCTTCGATCGAGAGCGAGAAAGACGAAGAATAACGATTCAGACGACAAGGATGATGATGGGTTGTCGAGAGAGGAGAGCGTCTCGACGACGTTCGTGCTTCGAGATGGAGAGTTAGTCGCGAAAGACGACATCGACGACGTCGCGACGAAAGGACGTCGCGTCGCCGACGGGCGACTCTCGAACGAAGAGGCGTGGACGTACCATACCCGCTTAATGAAGCGACAGTACTACGGGAAGACGCCGCCGCGTTCGAGCGAACCGTTTTAGCGCGTAGCAACTTTTGATCACACGCTGGTAGATATATAGTCCGCGCTTCGCGGTCTGAGGACGGCGCTCGCGGAGCGACGAGAGAACGTTTTCTTCTCGAAGGACGAACATCTCTCTCGCGCGAGCGAAAAGGGACCGTCCGATGTGCACACATACAAATATCTTATCTTTTCGCGCGAATTCTGCATCACCACTCGTCGTGCGCCACGATCTCAAACGCCGCCATTCTTTTTTCTTCTTCTTCGATTTTTCGGGTAATCCGCTTCACAATTTCCCCCGCGTTTGGACCTTTACACATCGATGCCGAAGCCTTCGTCGTCGTCGTCTCCGTCCTCGTCCTCTGTTGTTTCGGCGCCGCGGCGACACAAGCGGAAGAAGGCGCACCACCAGAAGCCGCCGTTTATGCTTCGTCTGCTCCTGTTCCTCTCCCGCGCGGGCGTGAACATCAACCGTCCTCCGCCTCTCAAGAAGCTCCTTGCGGGAATCGTCGGGTGTCTTTTCCTCGTCGTCGTCGCCCTCGTCCGTCCGTCGTTGCGCGCCTCGACGCGACTGAACGGGGAAAAGAACGCGATTCGATGCGCGAGAACGTTCCCGGACGTCGCCAGCCACCAGCTGCTGACGAACGATCCGACGACGAAATCGGGGGGATTCGAGGCGATGGATTACTTGAGAGACAGATACGGCGTGACGAACTACGACATAGGTACGCCGCTCTTCCTTTTTTGGTCGCTCTCTCTTTTACGCGCGGTCGAGATGCCATCGTTCGAAACGAATTTGTAGTACGTTTTTTCCTCTTTTCTTTCGTTTGACCGGCTTTTGTTCGCGGACGACATCAACGCGCGAGACGACGCTGACCGCGAGGACACACGTGGACGACAACGACGACAGACGCGGTGCGACTGAAAGACGGAACGTTGTTAGCAACGCACCCGCAAAGACTGTTCGATTGGATTCAAAAAGAAGCGAAAGACGTGACGTTGGAAGAAGCGAGAGCGCTGGGTGCGAACGGGCGATCTTTTGCGACGTTGGAAGATTTAATCGCACATTTCGCGAAGATGACGGGCACAAGAGGGGCGAGGAAAGGCGCTCGGCGCGCGTTGAAGGAGACGCTGTTGTTGGCGCACGAGCTCGGGAAGAACATCGGCGGGATGGGTAGTAGTAGTAAACGAATTGGTATCGATGGGACGTTCTTCGGGGTGGATTTAAAAGGCGATGCTTTGAACGCAGAGAACGTTGTGTTGGTGAACGAATTCGCGAAGAAAGCGAACGTCGTGGACGCGGTGTCCTATTACGTCACCGATCCGGAAAGTGAAGCGAGCAAAAACATACAGAAAGCGTTGGAGCGTTCGTTTCCGAAGAGTGAAGATAGGATTAAAATGACGTGGGCGTTGAGGGATGTGGACGGCTCTCATTGGAATACGGAGAAGTTAGCCAGAGAGAATCTCGAAAGAATGAATGTTCGCGGTTTGTTACCAAGCGCAAAATTCGACGAGAAGTGGTATTCGAAAGCGGTAAAAGAGAGCAACGCGTGGGTGGAGAGTTGGGTGGCGGACGATTTAGAGACGGCTTTGGAGTTACGGAAGAAAGGCGTGCATGCGATGATTAGCAACGTGCCAGAGGCCGTGATTGAAGGAATCAAGCAGTTTTGCATGAATGGAGAGAGTCGCGAGTTAGCGGTGAAGGCGTTGGTGAAGATGCGCGGTATGTAGTTAGAGTATTATTAATACATGTACTTGATATTTTTTCTATTGTTTCTCCTTAAATGTCAACGCGGTAAACGCGAGAGCGACGTTTAGTAAAAACACGGAAATCTGTCCTTTCGCGGCATCTCTCGCTTGGCCCTTCGCTTTCAATCCGAACTCTTCGAGAACATCTTCGCCTCGCTCTGGGCCGATGGACTCTAACTTGCTCGTTGCCCATTTTGTGGCGTCGTATACAATCGAATGTGATTTTTCGCGGTTCTTCTTTTCTGCGCGCAAACGAAGTTGTTTCGACGAATCGGTTTCGACGTCGTTCTTATCGAACGTCAAATTTTCAAATTCAGACGCCAAGACGCCTTCGAAAGACCATTTCACGACAGACAAGTTGCTCAACGGTTTCAACGCTTGCGGTACTTCACCAAAAGCACCAGTCGCGTCGCCGAGCATGATTGACAGTACCATCATACAGGGCCCGATGGCCAACGCAGTCTCTGAGGTTGGCGCGATCGCGGAAACAGCCAAACCCAACGCCGCCGAACTCGCCGCGTGTAAAGCTAAAGTTGAAACGAATTCTTTCCTCCCGGCTGGATTCAAACCGACCATCGGTGAAACGATCGAGCCAAACGCAACTGGGAAAAGCATATCGATCGGCGTTTCAACCAACAATTTTGCAAAAAAATACGCGCCCGGATGATAACCACCGACGTTCCTTCGCATTTCGCGTCGCACGACTAAACGTTCGCGTGGAAAGTTATTCAACGTCCGGCACAACGCTAACATGCCGTTGTTGATGCAACTTTGCATCAAAACGCTCACTCGGCGTTTCACCGTCGAAGGGTGCTTGGAGATGCGGAAATTACACGATCCGAACGCGGTTGCTAACCCTACCGAAGCAATGAGTCGAACGCAGTTAACCCACATCTCTCGGCGCGTTTGTTTCCAACTTCGACCGACGAGAAGTTGGAATTGTTTAAACGGCGACGGCGGCGTCGAACCGAACGAGGCAAAATTCCGACCTCCGTTTGCGTCGTAGATTTCAAATTCAGTCGTCGTCGTCGTATTTACAGACGTTTCGGAAGCAGTTTTCGTAACTTTTGAGCGTATGGTCGTCGAGACGTGTCTCATGAGCCGTTTCAAAGGCCCACCGCTTTTGTTGGTCGTCTTTGTTGTCGCGGCGGTTTGATTGTTCTTCTCTAGGCGCACTTCCTCTGCGCTCCCAGAACGCGAATGTATATTCTTCCTCGTTTTCTCGACTTCATTCAAATAATTTTCCTCTTCCTCGTCGTCGTTCTTATCGCGCATTGTATCTCTTTTTATTGGTGTCGTCGAGGCTGTTTTGTACCCATCTGTTTCTTCTTCTTCGTCGTCGCCATCTTTTTCTTCGCTAAATCTACTTGTCTCGATTTCGTTCGTCCCCGCCGTCGCGCTTTGCTTACTCACGTACGTCTCCAATGGTTTTGCAAACGTCTTTTCGAAATCTCGAAACGATAAAGGCGCGCCATTCTCCTGCGTGATTGTCGTCTCAGCCCTCGTTAACGTGTGGTCGTGCATCATGTTGTGAAAATCCTGGTACGTCATTAGAGTTCTCTGTTTATGATTTCGCTTCGGGTCAAACATATTTCTCTCCAACGCCTTTTTTTCCTCGTACTCCGTCTGTATCGCTTGCCTATCGACGAAAGGTTTCTGCCTTCGCCACTCTCTGCATATATCGTCCACTCTTTCTATCGAATTCTCTCGCGCTTCTACCCCGCAATCAGTCACTATGGACACGAGGTCGATTAAAAACTCCGCCGGGTTGTAATTCGCCGGACACTCATACCCGATGCTCGTAAAATATGGTATGCATTTCGACACCGGCCCGTGATACGCAACTCTCCCTCCATTTGCTAACAACATGACATCGTGCACTCTCGACCAACTCGCCGAACGAGGTTGGTGCAACGAACACACCACTACCGCGCGTCGTTCAACCGCTAACCCGGCCAATTGAGACACCACGCGATCGGCAGAAAACGCGTCCAAACCCGACGTCGGCTCGTCACACACGACCAGTTGATGTTGTTGTCTTTGTTGTTGCCATTTTCCATCCACGGAACTGTTATCTCTACTACCACTACTACCACCAAAACTAAACGCCGTCTCGCACGCGATGCTCAACCTTCTCTTCTCGCCCCCGGATATGCCTCTCACTTCCTTCCCTCCCGAATCGCCCCCAACCAGCGTATCCGCGCAACTCAACAACCCGTACCGGCTCAAAACGTTCTCCACGATCATTTCGCACTCTTGTTTACTCGCGTGCGCGTCTCGTAATTGACAGTCTAACATCAACGTCTCTCTCACGGTCAGGTTGCTAAAAAATTTCGGATCCTGTTCTACGTACGAGACGTTTTGGTATTTGCTGTTCGATTTGGACACGAGCGACCCGTTTAAGAGCACGTCACCCGTGTACCTCACGTCTGCCTGTACATTCAATGTGAAGAAGAGAGGAGAGCGTCAGAGGGAGTTTAGGAGATGCTCCAGTCGTTCTTTCTTTCGCGCGCCCCGAAAAAACGTATATCTAAACCCATATCTTTCTTTTGAAAGACTCCTTTCGAGCTGTGTTCCTATTTTTCTTCCGTGTCGTCGCGTGCGCACCTCGTTCTTTTCGTCGCCTAATCTCCCACTCAAAGCGTTTAAAAACGTCGTCTTTCCCGACCCGGACGGGCCGAGAACGCACAGCAATCGTCCAGGTCGCGCCGCGCCGCTTATTTGATCGAGAATCGTCGTCGTCGGCGGCGGCGAAACATCATCGACGGAAGAATAATCAGATGACGACGTTTTCGAAGCGTTCGCGTTGCTTCTCTTCGCGACGGTCACGCGCACGTCCCACCACTCCAAGGGCGAGGAAAACGGAGAGGGGGAAGGGTGCATCGCGTTCGTGTCGAGCGTTTTGTGGGTACTTTTGTACTTCTCGATGACGGACTTCGAGTACGAAGCGTCGACTTGTGACGGGATATATATCGCATAGACCTGATATCCACTTTTGGTATTCAGTATAATTTTGAAAATAAGTGCCATTAACTATACGCTATAGCATGGAGTTTATTGAGACGGTTAGTATTCTTAAGGTCTTCGGCAGGTTTAGTCAGAAAGTCTGAGATGTTCTCAATGGTAGAAATTTATATCAACGAGAAAAAGTATGGGAGAATATCAAACGCGCGCGCGGTGCTTTACTACGTCCTATGGAATTCATTCGCTAGAGCTAGAGTACTGAGCGACCAACGCGCTCGGTGCTGCCACCGGTGCTGCATTGTCTTTCTTCGTTCGATCGCCATCTTCTTCGGATGCTGTCGTCGTCGTCGTCGTCGTCGTCTTCGCCGACGTGACTTTTACCAAACGCGTCGTTTTCTTCTTTACTGCGGACGGATTCTTCTTCTTCTTCTTCCCGTCTTCATCGCTCGTATTATTGCCCATGTCGAAGTCGTCGATAATTTTGCGTCGTCGAATTCTCGCTTCTTCCGCATCTCTCGCTTCTTTTTCCTCCTCGTCTTCGCTGTAAATGTCTTCTAGTTTTTTTTCTCCTCCTTGGTCGTTGGTGCTTTTGTTATATTCTTCTTGTCCTGGTTGTTGTTTCTTCTCCTTCTCCCTCATCTTACTCTCTCTCACCGCCATCTCGTACATCTTCTTCGCTCGCATCTCCTCCTCTAACTCTCTTTTCTCTCGTTCTTTCTCTCCCATCTTCGCGACGCTCGCGACGACGCCGTCCAAATCCATCCTCCCGTGCCTCGCGCTCAACGATTTCATCTCCTCCAAAGCCGCGTTCAGATCCATCTCCCGTTTCGACGCTTTCGTTTTATTCTCTAACTTTTTCATCTCGTCCCCTTCCTCGGCTTCTTTCCGTTCGCGCTCTTTCAACTCGTTCGCAATCTCCTCGCCTTTCCACGGTTCGTAGTTTCGGGACGCGCCAGATTCAACTGTTTTCGTACGCGTAAGATTAAAAAGAGATAATAATAGGGTCAGAACGGAACGACATCAAAAAAGCGAGCGCGAACAGAGACGCGACGCGGCACGTCGCGTGCACGCAAACGAACGTTCGACACGCGAGAGACGGCGACGTATTACGCGACGACAAAAAATGTTCCCATATGCTTTCGTATAACACATTTTTCCAACAAGAGATTTCACAAAACGTACCTATATAATCGCTCCTTTCCGGGTCTGTTTTCATCGCGATTTCCCCCGAGCATCTCGGGCATCTGAAGTAAAACCTGAAGATTTTCAGGCCCAGGTACGTCTCTCCTTTCGCGTCTTCTTTCCGGCTGTTGAACTTGGTCCCTTTGCTGATGAAGTTTCCGCAGGTTTGACAGCAGATGCTCATCGGAAGCATCATTCGAACTTTAATTTGCCCGTCAGCGGGACGTTTCCCTTTCGGGACCTTCGACGGGTCGAAATCGGGAGGAATGTACTTGTTGAGAACTTTGCGCTCACCCATATTGACGACGAAGCGAGAGGAGGGAAAGGAGAGGAGTCGTCCGGTGGTGTTTGTCGCAGAAAAGGCAAATTTTTGAGGTCAATTGGAAGAAGAAGAAGAAGAAGAAGAAGA
>MDTG01135737.1_pt1 | contig 10324 bp, 13 predicted proteins | sample 811421 | NCBI WGS metagenome assembly MDTG01 (sample SAMN05326645, study PRJNA326480) | marine metagenome | isolation source: seawater | place: Pacific Ocean: South East | collected 2011
GCTTTCCATCCAATGAGAATGAGCAATACTTTTCTACTTTATAAAAAAGGATGGTCAGGAACAAATGTGGATTTGAATCCAATTTCAATCGATTTTTTTAATCTTGCTAGAAAAAATGATAATAATATTTGTGCTTTGATAAGTGATCAAGGTAACCAGTTGAAAAATGCATATTTTGTAAATCCATGGAGTTCAGCAAATAGTATAAATATAAGTGAGAATACTAAAATTAAAAAAGAGATGATAACTGAAACTTTCAGTAATATTGTAAATCATGATTTTGATTTTTTAAATATTGATCTTGAAGGTCATGATTATAGTGTTTTGAAAACAATTAATTTTAATAAATTTCACCCTAAGCTTGTATGCATCGAAATATTAAGTGATGATCAAAATAAAAAAAGTATATTTGATCACATGATACAAAATAATTTTGTTTTTCTGAAAAATCTTGGGCCAAGCTTTTTTTTTACAAGAGGAATTAAATGAGAGTTATTGACTGTTTTTCCTATTTTGATGAGGATATAATTTTAGAGATAAGGCTTTCAACTTTATACGATTACGTTGATGAATTTGTTGTTTGTGAAGCCACATTAGATCATGCAGGAAATGAAAAAAAACTTAATTTTGATTTGGATAAGTTTAAGGAATACAAGAATAAAATTAATTATATTGTAATTGATGATTTACCGAAAGAGGTGAAAAAATTTAAAAAAAATTGGCATCCGGCACATGCGCGAGATCAGTTTCAAAGAAATGCTCTTGTACGAGGTATTAATCATTGTAACGATAACGATTTAATAATGATTTCTGATTTGGATGAGATACCAAACCCAAAAAAAATTTCAAGTTTTGGAAGTGAAAACAATTATGTCTGCTTTGTGCAAAATAATTATTTATTAAAATTTAATTTACTTAATACAACTGAACCTTATTGGTATGGCACAAGAATGTGTAGAAAAAAAAATTTAAAATCACCTCAATGGCTAAGAGAAATTAAAGCAAGAAAATTACCATTCTATAAATTTTATAAGCCTCGATTTGATAAATTTATACAAGACGGTGGATGGCACTTTAGTTCAGTGAAAGACGCGAAGGGTATTTATAAGAAGTTAAATTGTTATTCAGAGCAACAATTTAATAACGATAAATATAAAAATATTGATATTATTGAAAAAAAAATTTTTGAAAAAAAAGATCTTTTTAATAGAGATTATAAGTATAAAGTGGTTAATATTGACAATTCTTTTCCAGATTTTGTTTTTAAAAATCAAGAAAGATTAAAAGATTTAATTTATAAAGAATAAAATGTTAAAAGTTACTAAAAAAAATCTGCCAAATGAAATACCTATTTTTCCTTTATCTGGGGTAATTTATTTTCCTAAAACTAATCTTCCCCTTAATATATTTGAACAAAGATATCTAGATTTAGTAAATGATGCTTACAGCAAAGATAAATTTATGGGCATGGTACAATCTATAAAAGAAAGTGATACCGTATATGATGTTGGTTGTTTAGGAAAAATAAGTGATTATCAAAAGAGCAAAGATGGAAGGATTTTAATTAACTTAACAGGAGTTTCTAGATTTAAAATCTTAAAAGAAATAAAAAATGAAAAATTATACCGTGAGTTTCAAGTAGATTATAAGAGTTTTGTAGCAGATTTAGAAAATAATAATAATAAGATAAATCTAGAAGATTTAATGGAAAAAGCAAAAATCTTTTTTAAAAAGAATGGTCTTTTGTTAAATTGGGTAGAATTTGAAAAATTAGACCAAGTACAAAAAATTAACACCTTGGCCATGATTGCTCCAATTACTAATGAAGAAAAACAAAAACTTTTAGAAACAGTATCTTTAGAAGGTAAAGTGGGAACTCTTAAAAATATAATTAATTTTTATTTACACGAAACTAATTTAAACAATCAGACTATTCAGTAGTTTAATTAGCTGACTTATTCATTGAATCAAAAAAATCAGCATTATTTTTTGTATTTTTTAATTTTGATATTAGAAATTCAATTCCATCCATAGTGCCCATTGGACTAATAATTCTACGCAATACATTCATCTTTGAAAGATCGTCTTTTTCAAATAGTAATTCTTCTCTTCTTGTTCCAGATCTAGTAATATCTAGTGCAGGATATATCCTTTTGTCTGCAACTTTTCTATCAAGTATTAACTCTGAATTACCAGTTCCTTTAAACTCCTCAAAAATTACCTCGTCCATTCTGCTCCCTGTGTCGATTAAAGCTGTGGAAATTATAGTTAAAGACCCACCCTCCTCTACGTTACGAGCTGCACCAAAAAATCTTTTTGGTCTTTGAAGAGCGTTAGCATCTACACCGCCCGTTAAAACCTTTCCTGAACTAGGTATAACAGCGTTATATGCTCTTCCTAATCTTGTTATTGAATCTAATAGAATAACCACATCCTTTTTATGCTCAACTAATCTCTTTGCCTTTTCGATTACCATTTCCGCTACTGCAACGTGCCTAGAAGCAGGTTCATCAAAGGTTGAGGCCACTACCTCACCTTTTACAGATCTTTGCATATCGGTTACCTCCTCAGGTCTCTCATCAATTAAAAGCACCATTAAATAACATTCTGGATGGTTAGCGGTAATGGATTGTGCAATATTTTGAAGAATAATGGTTTTACCAGCTCTTGGTGGTGAGACAATCAAAGAACGTTGTCCTTTTCCTATAGGGCTCACTAAGTCTATAAGTCTGGCAGTATTATCTGGTTTCTTTTCAATTTTAGTACTTTCTACTTCTAATTTAATTCTTTCATTTGGATAAAGTGGGGTTAAGTTATCGAATGCGATTTTATTTTTTCCTTTTTCTGGTTCATCAAAATTAATTTTATTTACTTTTAATAAAGCAAAATACCTCTCTGCGTCTTTGGGTCCCCTAATTTCTCCCTCTACTGAATCTCCAGTTCTTAAACCAAACCTTCGTATTTGACTTGGACTAACATAGATGTCATCTGGACCGGGCAAATAGTTAGACTCTATTGCTCTTAAAAAACCGAACCCATCTTGTAATACCTCTAACACCCCGGTTGCGGTAATTTGTTCGTTTTTTTCTGCTAATTTTTTTAAAATGGCAAATAGTATCTCTTGCTTTCTTAAAGTGCTTGGGTTTTCAATTCCAAGTTTTTCAGCTTCATTAATAAGCTCTGCGGGGTTCTTTTGCTTTAATTCTTGTAAATTCATGAGATTGATTTGATTTATAGGAAAGTTCTAAAAATATATGTCTTTTTATAAAAAATTCAAGGCCTTTTATAGAGGCTTAAAAACTACAAGAAATACGACTGCTATAAGTACTATTGTAGGCACTTCATTGATAATTCTGAAATATTTTGAAGATTTACTATTATTATCTATCGCAAATTCTCCTAGGTATACTCCTAGTAAAAAATGATAAAGTGTTAATATTATAACCAAAACTGTTTTTATTTGCATCCAAAGCTCTGAAAAAACACTAAATCCAAGACTGTGTATCAATAGAAATCCAAACAACCATGACAATAACATTGCTGGCATCATAATGTAATTATAAAGCTTTCTTTCCATGATTTTAAAAATACTTTTTTGGGACTCATGTGTTGCTTCTGAGTGATAAACAAAGATACGTGGCAAATACAATAATCCAGCCATCCATGATATGACTGAAATTAAATGAAGGGATTTAAACAAAAGATAAGAGTTCATTTTTAAATATATTTTTTTACCAGCTTTTCAAATAAGTTAATATGATCTGTATTATCATTTAGGCATGGTATTAAATCAAATTTTTCACCACCATTCTTCATAAAGCTTTCTCTTCCTTGAATATCAATTTCCTCTAAAGTTTCTACACAATCAGAAGCAAATCCTGGGCAAATGACTAACAAATTTTTAATTCCTTCTTCTGGCAAACTCTCTAAAGTTTTATCCGTGTAGGGGGTCAACCATTCTTGAGGTCCAAATCTTGATTGAAAAGTTGTCTTGATATCTATGTCTTTAAAATTTTCTTTCATAAGTCTTGTGGTTTTATGACAATAGCAATGATAAGGATCCCCTTTTTCAAAATATTTTTTAGGAATGCCGTGATACGAGGAAATAATTAGATCTGGTTTCCAGTTTATATTTTCCAGTTTTCTTTTAACACTCTTTATAAGTGCGTCTATATATACTGGTTCACTCTCATAGTGAGGGATAACTTGTAAGCTAGGTTGCCATCTCATATTCATTAATGATCTATAAACTTCGTCACAGACAGTTGCAGTTGTTGCGGCTGCATATTGTGGATATAAAGGAAGGATGATTATATTTTCACATCCGGCATCTTTAAGAAAATTTAATTTTGATTTAATGCTAGGGTTTCCGTATCTCATTGCAAAATCAACAATAATTTTTTCATTGCCGATTTTACTGTTTAACTTTTTAGCCTGATTTCTTGTAAAGTACAAAAGAGGAGACTCATCAGACTCCTTTCTCCAAATTTTTTTATAAGCATGAGCAGTTTTAGAAGGTCTGAAGGTAAGAATAAATAAATTTAAAATAATTTGCCATAAAAACGGGTTTACTTCTATAACTCTCCTGTCTGATAAAAATTCTTTTAAATATTTTCTAATATCCCACCAACTTGTTGAGTCTGGCGTTCCCAAGTTTATTAATAAAACTCCTGTTTTTCCGAATTTAACCTCTGGGTGATCTTTTTGCATTATTAATATTCTCTATAAAATTTAATTAATCTTTTAACTTTTTCCGGGTCCGTTTTTGGAAGCATACCATGTCCAAGATTAAAAATGTAAGGCAATCCTTTAAATGCGTCTAAATATTTTTCAGCATTAATTCTAATTTCTTTATCAGATAATAATAAAGTATTTGGATTTAAACCTCCTTGAATTACTGTATCAGTGAGATTTTCACTTACCCAATGGGGATCAAGGCTGTAATCTATGTTTATTCCATCTGGTTTTACATAACTATTAAAGTCTTTATAATTTTCTTTGATTCCTTTGGGAAAGCAAATCACAGGTATCTTATTTTTTTTACAAAATTCCACAATTTTAAAATTTGGGATATAACAAAAATTTGCAAGATCATCAGATGGTATTGTTCCTGCCCAAGAGTCAAAAATTTGAACTACATCAGCACCAGCATTGATTTGATTTTCAATATGTAAACAGAGATAATCATTTAACCTATCTAATATTATTTTAATTTCTTTTCTTTTTTCTTTTATTATTTGAAAATCTATTTCATTTTTATTTGATTTAGCTCCAATCATGTAAACTAATAAGGTCCACGGGGCCCCTATAAAAGAAATTAAAGATTTTTTATTGTCTAGTTTTTTTCTAGTGATTTCAATTGCTTTATAAACAGGATTGAGTTTACTGGTAAAATCAGTTTCTTTATTTTCTAAAAATTTTTCTACGTTGAATTTTCCTAATTTAGGACCTTGGTCCTTAATAAATTCCACTTTTTGATTAAGAGCATAAGGTACCATTAAAATATCTGAAAAAATTATAGCTGAGTCTAAATCAAATCTTTTAATAGGTTGTAAAGTAATTTCAGAACTTAAGTTACTATTTAAACATAAATTTATAAAATTTTGATTTTGGGATCTTAATTTTCTAAATTCGGGTAGATACCGACCTGCTTGTCTCATAAACCATACTGATTTACAAATTTTTTTATTTTTTAATATTTCTTTAAGATTACTCATTAATTAATTAAAGTTTAAAAGTGTAATAAATGTAATAGGTTCTGTTAATTAGTTATATAACGAAATATACATTTTTTATACACGATGAAGTTTATAAGTTTCTTATATTTTATTGATTTTTTTGGATTTTATTAGTTTTATAAACATGTAAAAAACCTTATTATCAACAAACAATAAATTGTTTAAATATTGTTTATTAATGTTAATTATTTTTTTCAATCTGTCCTAAAAGTGTAAAACATTAAATAATTAATATTTTGTTAACAAAGTTATGAACGAAAAATACAATGTATATCTTGTGTCTGATTCTACAGGCGAAACTCTAGATAGAATATTTTTATCCCTAAAATCACAGTTTGCAAACTTTGAATATGAAAAGAAAGAATTTGCCTTCATTAGAACGGAACAACAAATTGATAAAATTTTAAAAGAGTGTAATAAAATAGATAATTCAATTATACTATATACTATTGTAGAAACTAAATTAGCAAAATATCTTTCTAGTCAAAGTGAAAAATATTTAGTTCCTTGCTTTGGAGTTTTAGGAAATCTTATTCTAAGTTTCTCAAAATTATTAAATCAAAAAGCAATACACAAACCAAGTGCCCAACATGTTTTGGATGAAGACTACTATAAAAGAATAGAGGCTATACAATTTACAATGTCTCATGACGACGGAAAAAAAATAGACGATATTGATAAAGCTGATGTGGTTTTATTAGGCGTTAGTAGAACAAGTAAAACCCCAACCTCGATTTATTTAGCAAACAGAGGTTTTAAAACTGTAAATATTCCTTTAGTTCTAGATCAAAGAATACCCGCAAACTTAGCGACAAACACAACTACTTGTATTGTGGGGTTAGTAGCGGATCCAGAGAGATTATCTGATATTAGGCGAAACAGAGTTGCGATAATGCAAGGACAAAAACTCAAGGAATATACAGATCTAAACTCAATTAAAAAAGAAGTTGATGACTCTAAAAAACTCTTTAAAAAAAATAACTGGCCGATAATTGATGTTACAAGAAGGTCGGTAGAGGAAACAGCGGCATCTATTTTGAAGATAATTGATATAAAGAAAAATAAATGAAAATAATTTTAGCCTCCCGAAGCGGTGTAAGAAAACAAATTTTAGATAAATATAAAATTGATAATGAGGTTATGATTTCAAATGTTGATGAAGACGAAATCAAAATGTCACTTTTGGCTGAGGGTGCAAATCCACTAACAATTTCCAAGAATCTTGCCGAAATAAAATCAATTAAGGTGAGTAACAAAAATCCAAATCGACTAGTTCTGGGTGCTGATAGCGTTGTCTCCCTTAACGATAGAATAATTAATAAACCTAAATCAAGAGAAGAGGCGCTTTTAATTTTAAAAATGTTGAACAATTCAATACATTATTTAATAAGCTCCGTGTGTATTTCTAAAAATGGTTCTATGATTTGGAATTATAGCGATACCTCTGAATTAAAAATGAAAAATTTAAATGAAAAATTATTACTAAAATATCTTGATAAAATAAAAACTGAAACTCTGTTAGCTTATGGTGTTTATCAAATCGAAGCAGGCGGGCTAGAACTATTTGAATACGTGGAAGGAGACAAAGATTCAATTATGGGTTTGCCGATAAAAGAAATAATAAATTTTATAAACCAGTATAAATAATGAAAAAAAAATTTGGAATTATCGGAAATCCTATTAAACACTCTTTGTCCCCAGTGTTACACAACTATTGGTTCAACAAATACGGATTAGATGCAACTTATTCTATTATTGAAGCAGAAGATAAAGATCTTCAAACTATTGTGAATAAAATTAGAAATAATGAGTTAAGTGGAATTAATGTAACTTTACCCTTTAAACAAAAAATTATTAATCAATTGGATAAGATCGTCAATGATGCAGAATTAACTGGATCTGTTAATACTATCATACTTGATAAAGGTAAAATAATAGGAGAAAATACCGATGTATTTGGTTTGCAGGCTGCATATTTCAAGGAGATAGACGATTGTAAAAACAAAAACACACTAGTAATTGGTGCCGGTGGAGTTTCTCCTTCTGTTATTTTATCTTTACAAAAATGTGGAGTTAAAAAGATTTCAATAACCAACAGAACCAATGAAAAATGTTTATTTATCAAGAAAAAATTTAATTATATAAATATATTACCATGGAAAAATTTGGAAGATGAGATAAAAAATTTTGACATTATTATTAATGCCACAAGTCTTGGGTTAATAAATGGTGATGATTTTGACTTTAAATTCTCTAATACAAAAAGTGAGGTTATCTACATAGATACAATTTATAATCCGTTGGAAACTAAAACTTTCAAATTCTTAAAGGAAGAGGGGAAAAAAGTTTTTAATGGTCTTGATATGTTTATTTATCAAGGTCAAAAATCTTTTTATCTATGGAATAAAATTAACCCAGAAATAGATAACGATATTATAGAATTATTAAAATCAAAACTTAAAGAATGATTAGAATTGGTATTACAGGCTCTCTTGCATCAGGCAAAACTACAGCGAGTAAAATTCTGGCTAATAAACGGGGGCCTTTATTTAGTGCTGATAAAGAAGTTAAAGAATTATATAAAAACAGAAGTTTTAGATCTCTAATAAGTAAAAAATTCAAAGTTCAAAACGACAATAGAATTAAAATCCTTTTAAAAGAAAAAATCTTAAATAGTAAAAGAAATCTCAAAAAACTAGAAAAAATAATACATCCATTAGTTAGAAAAAAAATGAAACAATTTACTCAAAAAAACAAAAATAAAAAAATTCTTTTTTACGAAATACCATTATTGATTGAAAGTAAGTTAATGGGTTTTTTTAACGTTATTATTTTTATAAAGTCAAAAAAAAAGGTGAGGTTAAAAAGATTTATATCTAAAAAAGGGGATAAAAAATTCTTTAATTTACTTAATTCCAAACAATTGAGCGATCAAAAAAAAATAAAACATTGTGATTATGTTGTTGTGAATGAAAAAAATATTAAGATTTTAAAAAATAAACTATTAAGTATAATAAATAGGCATGGGTGAAATTTTCCTAGATACTGAAACGACGGGTCTGTCTTTTAAGGATGGACATAAAATTGTGGAAATAGCCTGCGTAGAAACTAAAGATCTGATTCCAACTGGAAAAGTCTTTCATAAATTAATTAATCCACAAAGAAGCATGCCTAAGGAGGCTTTTAATGTTCATGGTTTTTCCGAGGAGTTTCTTAGTGGAAAAGAAACATTTGATAAAGTCGCTGATGAATTCTTAAGGTTTATTATGAATAAGAAAATTATAATTCACAATGCATCTTTCGATCTAGGTTTTTTAGATGGAGAACTAGAATTGTTAAAAAAAGTCAAAATTGAAAAAAAATTGGTAATAGACTCCTTAGAGGTGGCAAGAAATAAGTTTCCAGGAATGTCCAATTCTCTAGATGCTTTATGCAAGAGATTTAATATAGATCTTTCACGAAGAATAAAGCACAACGCTTTATTAGATTGCGAGTTGCTTAGGGAAGTTTATATTAATTTATTAGATGCAAAAGAACCAAAATTTAATCTTTCAAGTAATGTTTCTCATTTAAATGTTGGTAAAACAAAAAATTATAGTAAAAAAGTTGTAAATATATCTGAAAACGAAATTGTGGAACACAAGAGATTTATAAAAAGTGAATTTAAGAAAAATTTCTATTGAGCTCTTTTCATTTTATATAATTTTTCAAAATCAACCGACTCATTTATTTTAACATCCTTAAAACCTGAATTTTCAAATAGAAAAACAAAAATTTGCCTTAACTCTGAATAAATTTCAGTTGGAACTTTTACCAAAATTATTTTTTCAATTTCTTCCTTTTTGGCATTTTTATCGTTTAATTCGATAATCGTGGAAAATATAATTTTAGTATCAATTTTTTCAAAGTCGTCTTTATTCGGTGTTAATCTCAAGCTTGTTAAAACTTCTATTATGTTTTGTTTAACCTGATTACTTTTTATATCTATGTTAATTTTATAATTTGATATATTTTTTGATAATAAAAAAAATATTTTTGGATCTGGAATATTAAATTTCAGATCTTTAATATATTTTCCGATTATTTTATAACTCATCTTTTCCCTGATCGATTATTTCACCATCAATAGTCTTTTCTTGACTTTTATTTTCAGTCTTATGTTTATTTTTTATAGTTAAACCAAACAATAATTTTCTTGAAAAAGGAATTAATAATAGAAAACCGATAAAATCTGTTAAGAAACCAGGTATGATTAATAGCAATGCAGCAATTGCTATGGATGCACCCGACATTATTTCGTAAATTGGTACCCTGTTTTGGTATAAATTTATCATACCAGACCGTAATGTCTGAATTCCTTGTAATCTTGCAAAATAGATACCTATAATTGCTGTTAAGAAAATAAGAGCAACAGTGCTTAAAGCACCAATATGCCCTCCTATCTTAATCAATAAGAATATTTCTAGTGCAGGGATTACAATAAATATTATAAAAAATGGGTTCATTTGTCTGATACAAAAATATATGATTAATGTATATTTATCAAATTATGAGTAATAGTTTTGGTTATATTGATATAATTTTAC
>MDTG01411946.1_pt1 | contig 10324 bp, 11 predicted proteins | sample 811421 | NCBI WGS metagenome assembly MDTG01 (sample SAMN05326645, study PRJNA326480) | marine metagenome | isolation source: seawater | place: Pacific Ocean: South East | collected 2011
AGAACTTTTATAACTTGCTGAACATCAACATTTTCATGATCTGGATGCCAGCAATCATAATCAGTAACCATTGAAACTGATGCATATCTAATTTCTGCTTCTCTAGCTAATTTAGCCTCAGGCATATTTGTCATGCCAATTACATCAGCATTCCAAGACCTATATAAATTAGATTCTGCAAAAGTTGAAAATTGAGGTCCTTCCATAACGACGTATGTTCCGCCTCTTTTATATTCTATTTTTTCTCCTTTAATTGATTCTTCGCATGCATTCATCAATCCTGTTGATGTGGGGTGTGCCATTGATACGTGCGCTACTATTTCATCATCAAAAAATGTTTTATTTCTTGCAAAAGTTCGATCTATAAATTGATCAACGATTACAAATTTTCCTGGAGGCAGATCTTCTTTTAACGAACCAACTGCTGAAACTGAGACTATATCTGTAACTCCCAATTGTTTTAAAGCATCAATATTTGCTCTAAAATTAATATTAGAAGGTGAAATAAAGTGACCACGACCATGTCTTGGTAAAAAATAAACTTCTTTACCATTATAATTTGTTTTTAAAATATTATCAGATGGTTTTCCCCATGGTGTAATAATATCTAGAAAATCTCTATTTTTAAATTCCTCAACATCATAAAGGCCACTTCCACCTATGATTGCTAATTTATTTTTTGTCATATATAAAATAAATATATAACTCAAATATTAATGAATTTAAAAGATTATATAAGATCTATACCTGACTATCCTAAAAAAGGTATTTTGTTTAGAGATATAACTACATTGATTAAAAACGAAAAAGCTTTTTCTGAAACTATTAATCAAATTACAAACATATTGAAAAAATATGAATTTGATAAAATTGCAGCTATTGAATCACGAGGATTCGTTTTCGCTTCGGCAGTCTCATATTTGTTAAATAAACCATTCATTCTACTTAGAAAAAAAGATAAACTTCCAGCTGAAAGATACTCAGTTGATTTTGAATTAGAATATGGAACTGCAACAATTGAAATGCATAAAGACTCTATTTTAAAAGGAGATAAAGTTATAGTTATTGATGATTTAATAGCTACTGGCGGTACTGCAGAAGCTGGTGCTAAAATAATTGAAATGGCAAAAGGATCAGTAGTTTTATTTATTTTTGTTATAAATCTATATGACCTTGGAGGATGCGATAAGCTCACAAAAAAAGGATATAAAGTAGAAAATTTAATTGAATTTCCTGGTCACTAGAAAATTTGATTCTTTTTTGACATACTTAGAACAATATTTTCTATATTTGTGTTATCATTGCAGATAATTAGAATATATGGATAAAATATTAGTAACTGGTGGCTTAGGCTTTATAGGAAGTAATTTAATTAAATTACTTCTTTCAAAAAAATATTATGTAATTAACATAGATAAAATAAGTTATTCTTCTAATTTTTATAATACTAAAGAATTTAAATATAATAAAAATTATAAATTTATTAAATGTGATCTTTTAAACAGAAATAAATTAAAAAAAGTAATTTTAAAGTATAGACCGCGTGGAATATTTAATTTAGCCGCAGAGACACATGTTGATAGATCTATAGATGATCCTTCTCCATTTATAAAAAGTAATATATTAGGATTATTTAATTTATTAGAAATTTTTAGAAAGTATTACAAAGTTAATAATAAAATAAAATTAATACATATTTCAACTGATGAAGTTTATGGAGATGTTTTAAAAGGAAGATCTATAGAAGCTGATGCTTACAAACCAAGTTCACCTTACGCCGCAAGTAAAGCTTCCTCTGATCATTTAGTAAACGCCTATATAAGAACTTACAAAATACCTGCCATCATTACAAATTGTTCAAATAACTATGGTCCAAGACAGCATCCGGAAAAATTAATTCCTAAGGTTATATTTAATATTTTAAATAATAAACCTCTTCAAATTTATGGAAAAGGCCTAAATTCTAGAGAGTGGATATACGTAGATGATCACTGTAATGCCTTAGAAAAAATTTATAAAAAAGGAAATATAGGAGAATTTTATAATATAGGATCGAATATCAATATAAATAATATTTCATTGATTAAAAAACTCTTAAAAATAATAAGTAAAAAATTTAAAATAGGAAATAAAGTTAAAATTCAATATATAAGTGATAGACCTGGACATGATTTAAGATATGCAATAAATAGCAACAAGCTTAAAAAAAATTTAAAGTGGAAAACAAATATAAATTTAAATGATGGACTACTTAAAACATTTGAGTGGTATTTATTAAATAAAAAATTTTATTCCAGTTTGTCAAAAAAAGATATTGTTAAAAGATTGGGTATAAAAAATGATTAAAAAAGGAATTATACTGTCTGGAGGTATGGGAACTCGTATGAGCCCCTTAACCAAAGCTGTTAACAAACAATTGCTTCCAATTTATGATAAACCTCTAATCTTTTATCCATTATCAATTTTAATGTTAGCAAAAATTAAAGATATATTAATAGTAGTAAATAAAGGACAGTTAGAACAATATAAAAAGATACTACCTGACGGAAAAAGATTAGGTATAAAATTAAGTTACATTGAACAAAAGACACCTAAGGGATTACCTGATGCTTTTATTTTAGGTGAAAAATTTATAGGAAAAAAAAATGTAGCTTTAATTTTAGGAGATAATTTCTTTTATGGTCAATACCTTTCAAAAAAACTGTTAGAATGTACGAAGTTAAATTCTGGTGCGAAAGTATTATTACATAGAGTTACAAATCCAGAAAAATATGGTGTTGCAAAGGTTAAAAATAATAAAATTATATTTATAAAAGAAAAACCCAAAAAGTTTATTTCAGATTTGGCTATTACTGGATTATATTTTTTTGATAATAAGGTTATAAAATTTGCAAAAAAACTCAAACCTTCCAAGAGAAATGAGCTTGAAATAACAGATTTATTAAACAAATATAAAAAAATTAATAAATTATCTGCTGATTATATTGGTAGAGGTGGTGCTTGGCTTGACACTGGGTCTTTGGAAGATTTTTATAAAACAAGTACATTTGTATCTGCAATTGAAAATCGTCAAGGATTCAAAATTGCTTGCTTGGAAGAAATTTCGTTTTTAAATGGTTGGATAAGCAAAAAACAAATAAAGGACTCAATTAAATTTTATGGAAATTGTGGATATTCATCATACCTTAAAAGATTAATTTAAATGATTAGAAAAACAAATTTTGAAGGACTTCTTCTTATTCAAAACATATCTCATAAAGATAAAAGAGGAAGTTTTAAAGAGTTGTATTTAGAAAAAAAATTAAAAAAAAAATTTCCCTTTTATGTAATGTCCTTTTCAAAAAAAAATGTGATAAGAGGTTTACACTTGCAGAAAAAAAAATCACAAGGAAAATTCATTTCTGTAATTAAGGGAAAAATCTTTGATGTTGCGGTAGATTTAAGAAAAAATTCCAAAACTTTTAAAAAAATTTTTACAATACTTTTAAGTGAAAAAAATTGTAAATCACTTTATATACCTCCTGGATTTGCGCATGGATTTTGTTCTTTAGATAAAGAAAATTATGTTGTTTATGGTTGTACAAATTATAGAAACAAAAATAGTGAATATGGAATATTATATAACGACAGTGACTTAAAAATTAAATGGCCCACCAAAAGACCAATATTGTCAAAAAAAGATAAAAATAATTTAACCCTAAAAGAATATTTGCATTTAAAAAAATGAAATCAAAAATTATATTTACTGGAGGATCAGGAAGATTTGGTAAAATTTTTAAAAATGTTAAAAATAAATATACTGTTTATTATCCTTCAAAAAAGGAACTTAATATTTTAAGTGAAAAATCAATTATTAAATATATAAAAAAAAAAAGACCTAAATATTTTATTCATGCTGCTGGACTATCAAGGCCAATGTCAATACATGATAAGGATATCAAAAAAAGTATTAAGCTTAACATTATTGGAACATCAAATGTAGTTATAGCTTGTTCTTTGTTTAATGTTAAATTGATTTATTTTTCTACAGGGTATGTTTATCCAGGTACAAAAGGCAATTATAAAGAAAGTAATCCGATAAAACCATTCAATAAATATGCATGGTCTAAACTTGGTGGTGAAGCTAGTGTCAAACTTTATAATAATTCTTTAATTTTAAGACTTATAATGTGTGAAGAACCTTTTAATCATAAAATAGCATACAGTGACATAAAGACTAATTTTACATTTCATAAAGATATTGCAAAAATATTACCAAAATTATTAAAACATAAAGGTATATTAAATGTTGGAGGAAAAATTCAGACTATATATAGCTTTGCAAAAAGGTTTAATCCCAAAATTAAAAAAGGCAGTGGAAAACATTATTTTCCTAAAAACATATCTATGGATATTTCTAAACTAAATAAAATAATTAAGAATTAATTTTATTATTTTATTCTATACCAAGATTTTTTTCCTAAAATTGAATTTATTGCTCCTAAAAATCTGTATTTGTACAATATTTTTTTTTTTTGGTTTAAAAATGAATAAAATATCATTTTAAAAAAAGATCTAAATAGTTTTCCAATGCAAAATTTTAAAGCTAATAAATATCCATCATTTTTCTTATGGTAATAAAAAAAAGACCACATGTAATGCCAACTTCTTAGTTTAATAAGATCTAATTCACTGACATCTTTAGTTGAGCTCTTAAAACCAAAATGATTAACTAAAAGTTTATTAGATGAATATACTAATTGTCCTATTTTTTTTAGATTTTTGCATAAATCAAACTCTTCAAAAAAAAGAAAAAAATTTTCATCAAAAATATTTTTATTTTCAAATTTATCTAATCTAATAAGCATTGCGCAACCAACAATCCAGTCTACTTTATACAAATTCACATCATCTATAAATTTAGCATTGGTTAAACTAAGATTCTTATCAAAAAATCCTGCGGGTGCGAACGATTTATCTTTAATATATTGTGATCCTATTATTGAAAAATTTAATTTATCATTAATATAAATTTTAATATTTTCAAAATAATCTGGAGAGCATTCTGTATCTGGATTTAAAATTAAAACATAGTTTGTCTGAACTTTGTTAATACCAAAATTATTACCTTTGCTATAACCTAAATTAGAGCCTGTACAAAAAATTGATACGTTTTTATATTTATTGGAAATAAATTCTTGATGTAAAAAATAATTTGAATTTTCAATTATTAAAGTTTTCACTCTAGGGTCAATTGAAGATAAGCATTTTTCTAAAATCTCCAAATCTGTTTTAAAAGTTAAAACAATAACTGTTAGTTTGTCTAATTCATTGTTCATAAATAGTTATTTTTTGTAAATATATACATTTTTTAATTTTAATGTAGAAATTTATAAATTTAAAATATGATATTTGATATATAAATATTTAAAATTTATGTTTTATAGTTTACTAAAAATAATTAGAAAAAGCTTTAAGTCTATTGGAAAAAAAGAGGAATATTTTGAAGATTTAATTAAATATCAAGAATTCAAAAATAATGTTAAAAAAAATATTTTTTTCCCAAATTATAATCCTGACGAAAGAATTAATAAAAAAATTAAAATTTTTGCTACAATACCTTTTTTTTATAACGATAAAAAAATAGATAAATTGATTATTGTTTGCAACAATATTTCTAAAATATCAAAAAATTCTAAGATTATTATATTAACGAATAATATTACAAAAATACAATTTTATAAATTGAAAAGTAAATTTAAAAAAAATTCTGCTCCTCAAATCGTTGTTCATGATAAACTTTTAAATAACAGATTGTTGCCTTGGTATCATGTTTCATTTATGAAAAATGCTTTTAAAAATAAGAGCTATACTCATTTTTTGTATTTAGAAGATGATATATGTATAAACAAAAAGAATTTTTTATATTGGTATAATTCTAGAAAATTTTTAAAAAAATTTAATCTAATCCCTGGCTTTATACGAACAGAAAATAAAAAAAATAAACTATATGCAATCGATTTTGTTAAAAAAAATAGAAAAACTAAATTAGCTTATATCTCTATTAGCAATAATTATCATTTTATAAGTCATAAATTTCCTTATCAAGGAATGTATTTGTATGATCGTACATTAATGAAAGAACACTTGAATAGTCCATCAAGTAATCCTGATTGTGGACATGGTGCTTTTAATTTAAAATTTTTAGATAAAAGAATGATTAACTTAGACTTAATGGCTAAAGCAAACATCGGATTAACATATATAAACGTCCCTAAAGGTTTTAATAGTAGAATAGTAATTCCTTATGATTTAAATAAAAATGAAATAAGTACAATGTGCTTTATAAAACATCTATCTAACAAATATTCTAAATTTAATAATTCCTGGTTTGGAAATTATAAAGTTGATGAAGTTATTGAATAAAATACATGTCTGAAACTGTTTTCATTTATCATCATTTAGGTTTGGGTGATCATTTTCATTGTAATGGAGTAGTTAGATTTATAATAACCAAAAAATACCAAAATAAAAATTTCAAATTATTTGCCAAAAAAAAATATTATGAAATGGTCAAGTTTATGTATCGAGATATTAAAAACTTGAAAATAATTGGTATAAGCAACGATGAAAAAAAGGAAACAGAGGAAGTTAATTCTCACTTAAAAAGTGATGATATACTAGAAAAAATTGGATTTGAGTATTTTTTAAATAATAAAAATAAAAATAAAACTATAGATATGCTATTTTATCAGCAATTAAAAATTGATTATTCAAAAAGATTTGAACTTACTTATTGGGAAAGAGATAATAATCAAGAAGACAAATTGTTTAAAACTTTAGTTCAAAAAAAAGATTATATATTTGTTCACGATGATGCAAATAGAGGTTTTACAATTCCAGAAAAATATTTTTTAAAAAAATATCAGATTATCAGAAATTCTTATGAACATAGTATTTTTGATTATTGTAAAATTATTGAAAATGCAAAAGAAATTCATGTTATGGAAAGTTCTGCACGCAGTATGCTTGAATATTTAAATACTTCAAATTCAAAACATTTTTTGTATGATTTCACTGGCGGACCATGGAAAAGTATTCCTTTTTATTTGGATAATAAATTAATAGGATCTTCAAAAAATTGGGTTATTAGAAAGCTTAATTTCCAAAAAAAAGATAATTTATTGAATAAAATTAAAAGTTTTATCTTGAAAAATTAAAAATAAATAAATTAGAACTTGAAATTTTTGATACTGTAGTTTTCATCATATCTTTCATGATCATCAAAATATTTTTTCCATTTGACATCCATTTCGTTATATAATGATAACCAGTCAGAAAACTCTATGCCTCTAGAAACTTTATTTGAATAATTTTTATAATATCTATGCTCAAATTTATAATCATATTTTTTCCAAAAAAGATCTAACGATGATGAGTCTATAACACAGAAATAATCCTTTAATGATTTCCACCAAAAATCTAATTCCCATTTAAGTTCGTTTTCAATTTTTTTTACATATCTTGCACAAAAAAGAATTTCTGCTTCTACAGGTGTTTCCTCAATAAAAGATGGCGCTTCTCCAAAATTATTCATTTTTAAACTTTCTTTGTAAGTTGAATTTTCAAAATAGATTAATAAATCATCAACATAACCAAATAATAAAAAATCTGATAAACTAAATAATCTGTATTTCAATGTATTCAAGCTTGTAGAAATTATTCTTCCTCTGATATTTTTATTATTTATTTTAATTGGATAATTTTTTATTAATGAACTTAGATAAGATAGTGCATTATTTTTGTTAATTCTTAAATCAGATCTTTGTTTCAAACATAGTTCTGCTCCTTCTTTTTTTGCATAGTTTAATCCATTGCATGTTGAAATTAATTGATAATCACTATTACCCGGCGAAAATGTTTTGGGCTCATCATTAAATAAAACTTTAACATTGTTTTTTTCTAATTTTAAAATTTTTTTTTGATTTTCACTTTTCCAGGTTGAAATAATAATAAGAATGTTTGGAAAAATTTTTTCGTAAATATTTAATGTTTCATTAATAAAATTGAAATTTTCACCAATATTACCCTGTATAAGAATACAGACTTTTTTACTTAAGTTCTCAGTTGATAAAAGATTAAAATTATTGCTATTTTTTGGTCTCAGATGAAAAGTACAATAATTGTCTACCGTAGCATCTATAAGAAATCCTTTTTCTTTTTTTACTATTGATTGGTTGCCAATTTTTTTAGTCAAATTAAAAACAAATGGATTTAAAAATTTTAATCCCAAACTTCTTATTTTTTTATAATTTTTTCTAAAAATCTTTTCTAATAAGAATTTTAATCTAAATATTTTCATTCATTATCAAAATTAAATTTGAGATTAAATTCATTAAGATCTTCTGGAGTTCCTAGTCCCCACATTTTATCTACTTCTTCAATTACTACTCTTTTTTTATCTTTTATAGCTTCATTAAAAACTGGACAAACATAAAATTCATTATTGACTCTAATATTTTTTTTTATCATTTGTTCTGCATAATTTACGTAATCGTTACCTTTGGCCCAGTAATAAATTCCAACTGTAGCATTATTCGATATGACTTTTTTCTCCGCAACTTCTAATACTGTTTTATTTTCATCACATTTAGCGTAAGACCATTTAGGATGTATTGATTTAAAGGTTAAAATTGCACCATCGACTTTCTGAGATGTAAATTTGTACATTGTTTTAGAACTATTCCATTCAATAAATTGATCTGAGTTTGCAATTATTAAAGGATTTGAATTATCGATGAATTTTTTTGCTAATAATGTTGTACACGCAGCTCCTTCAGTTAATTTGTCTAACTCAATTATCTTGCAACTTGGTTCCATCATTTTTAAAACACTTTCAAGATTATATTTTTTAACATGCTCTTTTTGAGCTATAAATATATATTGGGCTTTAATATTCAAACTATCAACTACCCATTGTATCATTGGTTTTTTATTTATTTCTATAATTGGCTTTGGAAAAATATATCCTGCGTCTTTAAATCTTTGACCTGCTCCTGCCATAGGAATAAGAACATTCAATTTTTCATCATCCCAAGATGTTTTTCTATTACTTAAATTCATTTTTTGAATCTCTTTAATTTTTATATTAATTCTTGAAAAAGTAACATCTTTTAAATCTTTTACCGCCAATAGATTTGCTCCCGAGCTTTTTGCCGCTTCACGACCAACATGAGAATCCTCTAAAATCAAAACCTCTTTTGGGTATAAGCTGAATTTAATAAAAATTTTTAAATAAATTTCAGGATTTGGTTTGGGTGTTTTAATTTCTTCATTGCAAATATTATAATTTACAAATTTCCTAATCTTCAACTTGTTTAAACATATGTTTAAAGTTTCTTTTACTGCATTAGTGGCTATAGCGATTTTATATTTTTTTGATAGAGATTTAAATAGTTCATATATATTTTTTTTATATGTTATTTCATTGTTTAAAATTTTCTTTGTATGTGCTTGTTTAATTTTTTTTATTTTTAAAAAGTCTTTTTTTCTTATCTTTTTTTCTTTACACAATTTATTTAATTTTTCTATCGTAGGAAGACCATCGTAGTATTTGAGATGATCATTATAAGTTATCTGATATTTGGATTTAGTTTTTTCTAACGCTTTATTAAGTGCATAAAAATGTATTAATTTTGTGTCTACTAATACTCCATCTAAATCGAAAATAATAAGTTTTATCATGCCTTGTACTTGGATATAAAGTCAGAACAAACTCCTGCACAATTAAACTTTCTTAAGCTATTCCATTCGGGTAGAACACAAATACTATTTTTTGTAAGTTTTTTTCCTGGAAAAGTCCAAAAATACCCTTTGCTAGTTAAAGTAATATCATCCTTTTGATGCCAAAAATAATGTGCATTTATTTTTTTAAGCATTAATGCCGCATTAATACTTTTAGCGTGACACCAGATTTTCTTATTTAATAAAAATTTTTTATTCACTTTATATTGAGCTTTGTCATGTCCGAGATAAAAATTATTGTTTTTAAAATTTACATCAACTTCAACGTTGAAACCATTTTTTATGGCCTCTGTAATATAATTGGGATGATTTTCTAACTTTTTATTCGGTCCATTTGTGTTTCCTCTGTGTGAAATATAAATCATAATATTGCATTATTTATATATTTTTTTAATTGAACATGGTAGCGGGAAGTGGGATCGAACCACTGACCTCGGGCTTATGAGTCCCGCGCTCTAACCAACTGAGCTACCCCGCCATCTAGTTAATTCTGGTTATACAGCTTTTAATTTTTCTTTCAAATATTCTTGCAATAAAAAAA
>MDTG01308618.1_pt1 | contig 10322 bp, 6 predicted proteins | sample 811421 | NCBI WGS metagenome assembly MDTG01 (sample SAMN05326645, study PRJNA326480) | marine metagenome | isolation source: seawater | place: Pacific Ocean: South East | collected 2011
AAGAAGCTTCTGCATCAGACAGAGTAATTTGGTCTGAACAAGGTAGATTACATTTAGCGTATGAAGGTCAAATCAACCCAGTTACTGGTTTAGTTGACAATATTAAAAACATCGATGACAATAGTGTAACTGAAGCTCACGCTGTGAGAAAAGGAGCTACTGTTGTTGCAGTTGTTGGAGGCGTAGTATTTAAAGCTTATGTTAACCAAGGGATCGAGTCATCTACCGCGGCTTACGCAAACGGTACTCAATTAGATCTTTTACCATATGGCGCAGAGAACGTTAATGATTTAGCTGGTATAGCTAATGACGATGATCAAGCTATTAAGTTCTTTGTTTATGGTTCTGAGTTTGCAAAAGGTTCAGATACTATGGCTAAATCAATTGAGCCTAAGTTTCAAACATTTACTAACAAGCCTTTGATTATCAAAGATCACTTCGAAATAAATGGTTCTGACACAGCTCAAATCGGATGGATCGAAGTTGCTGGTGAGTCTGGACAAGGTGGGTACTTATGGTACTTAAAATCTTCTGGAGACACTAGACAAAGATTTAACGATTACATGGAAATGGTAATGGTTGAAGCAGAAAAAGTAGCTAAATCAGGTACTGCGACTGCTGATTCTCAACTACACGACATTTTAGGTAATGGAAAAGGTCTAGAAGGTTCTGAAGGTTTATTCTCAGCTATTGAGAACAGAGGTATTGTAACTACTAACCTATTAGATGAATTCGCTGAAGGCGGTTCTGCAGGTGTTGCAGCTACAGATGGTATCAATGACTTTGATCTTCTTTTAGCAGAACTTGATAAGCAAGGTGCTATTGAAGAAAACATGTTATACCTTAACAGAACATCAAATTTAGTATTTGATGATATTTTAGCTAGTTTATCAGTTGGATCACAAGGTGGTACTGCTTACGGAGTATTTGAAAACTCTGAAGATATGGCACTTAATCTTGGATTTACTGGTTTCAGACGAGGTTCTTATGACTTCTACAAAACTGATTGGAAATACTTAAACGACTCTTCTACAAGAGGATTAGTTGGTGGTATCAAAGGAGTAATGATTCCTGCAGGTACTTCTTCAGTATATGATCAGCAAGTAGGATCTAATGTACGAAGACCTTTCTTACACGTTAGATATAGAGCTGGTGCTGCTGATGATAGAAAATTAAAATCTTGGGTGACTGGATCAGTTGGTGGACCAACTAGTTCAAACATCGATAAAATGGAGATTAATTATCTATCTGAAAGATGTTTAGTAGTACAAGCTGCTAACAATTTTGTATTAATTAAGTAATACATTTTTATTAAAAGCAAAGGGAGCTTCGGCTCCCTCGGCTTTTATTTTATTAACTTTTATTATATTATATCATGGAAAAACAAAAAGTAAAAAATCCTAAAACCGGAGATGGTTGGATTATAAAAGACAGGTTATATGAATTAGAGATTCAAAAAATACCACCTGTTTATATTATAAAGTCAAGAGGTTTATTTTATTTTGACAAAGAAAAAGGTTACGAAAGAGAAATAAAGTATTGTAGAAATCAACAAACTCCTTTTGTAGACGAAATGAAAGGCCCTCAAAGATTAGGTCACATTGTTTTTAGAAACGGTCAATTATTTGTAGAAAAAGAACAAGTGGCTTTACAAAAATTTTTATCATTATATCACCCTGATTCAGGCAAAAAATTTAAAGAACATAATCCTGAAATTATTGCTCAAGATGATATTAGTTATTTAGAATTAGAATTAGAAGCATTAAATGCTGCTAACGCTATGGATATTGATAGAGCTGAAGCAATTGTAAGAACAGATGTTGGCTCTGCGGTTACTAAGATGACTTCTAAGGAAATAAAACGTGATTTAATGGTATTTGCTAGGAATAATCCTAGTTTGTTCTTAGAACTTGCTAATGACGAAAACTTAAATATCAGAAACTTAGGTATTAGAGCTGTTGAAGCTAACATAATTAAATTGTCAGATGATAACAGATCATTCCTATGGGGAACAAATAGTAGAAAATTATTTGATGTTCCATTTGATGAAAACGCATATTCAGCTTTAGCCGCTTGGTTTAAAACTGATGAAGGTGTAGAGGTTTTCAAACAAGTTGAAAAGAAACTAAAATAATAATCATTTATAGAGGTGGTCATCTCTATAGGTGACCATCTACTATAAAAAAGAAATTATGGCGATTAACATAAATAAAGTATATAAAACTGTTTTATCTATATTAAACAAGGAACAGAGAGGTTATTTAAATCCTTATGAATATAATAATATAGCTAAACAAGTGCAGCTTGAAATGTTAGAAAAATTATTTTTTGATTATAATAAATTTTTAAACATTGAAAAAGTTGGCCGTATAAACGAGTCATTTGCTGATATACCACAAAAAATACAAGAACAGTTAGATGAATTTTATACATCTTCAAGTATAAACTTAAGTTCTGGTGTTGGTTCTTTACCAACAGACTTATACAAAGTTATAGATTTAACTATAAATAATCAAACTGTTGAAGTTCAGAAAATAGATAAAAATAAACTTCCTTATCTCAAATCATCGCCACTAACAACTCCATCAGCTTCATTTCCTATATACATTCAAAGAGAAACAGATTTCGTTGTAGATCCAACAACTGTGTCTAGCGTTTTGATGCAATATGTTCAAATGCCTCCTGACCCTAGATGGGGTTATTCAAGTAATGCTACATATGGTACACAAGTTTATGATTCAACAGTTTTTGTTGAAACAGGTTTAATAAACAGTAGAAATTTAGCTACATTAGCTAGTCAATTTACAACTAACCAAACAGGTTTAACTAACGGAACTTATACTACGTTTACAACTAGTGGTACTGGTACAGGTGCTACATTAACATTAACTGTTGCAGGTGGAACAGCTACTGGTTTAGTAGTTGGTAATGCTGGTAGTGGTTACGCTATAGGCGATACTTTAACTTTTTCTTTTGGAGCTTCTGGTAATGTTGTATATACTATAAAGGCAGGTGATACTTTTGGTAGTAGCACTAGAGGATCAACAGATTTTAAGCTACATGCTTCTCAAGAGTCTGAATTAATTATAGGTATACTAGCATACGCTGGTTTTGTAGTTAAAAACGCAGAAGTATTTCAAGGGGCTGTACAATTAGGTCAAAGTACACAAATATCTAAACAACAACAATAATGGGATTACTAGGAACAACAACAGCAGAACAGTATTATAAAATTAGTCAAAGGTTTGTTACTACAGCAAACCAAGCAGACTCAACTCATGCTGACTATGGTAAATATACTTTAACTGTATCTAGTTTACCTGCAGCTGAAACAGATTTTATAATATTTGTTAATGATACAGAGGTTAATAGAACTACATATAGTTATGATGGTAGCACAGGTGTTATATCGTTTTCATCTGAACATCCAGCAGCGGGAGCAGTAGTTGTTGTTAAGTTTATTGATAGAGCTTTAGGTGATTATAGATATATAAAACTAAAAGATATAGTAAATAACTTTATAATGGGTTTTGTTGGTAATGGTAAGTTAATACCTATAGCTGACAGATCAGAAGTTTTGTTTCATGCTAAAAGAGGTATACAAGAGTTTAGTTATGATATATCTCGTATGGAAAAAATACAAGAAGTTGAAATACCACCAACATTAACACTACCTATGCCACAAGATTATATAAGTTATATTTCTTTATCTTGGGTTGATGACGCAGGTGTAGAACATCCAATATATCCAGCTAAATACACTTCAAGGCCTAGTGAGTCAGTAGCTCAAGCTGATGATGGTGCTTATTTATTTGATAGTGATGGTGGAACTCTTACTATAACGCCCAGTATAACAGAAGGTAGATTTAAAGACTTTCAACTAGATACACTAAACGGAACATCACAGCAAGATGATTACTTTTTGTATACACATTATATAGCAAATAGATTACATACATTTTCTTCAAGATACGGTATAAATCCTGAAATAGCTAATTTTAATGGTGTTTTTGTTGTTGATGAAGTTAATGGTCAGTTTGGTTTTGACAGTTCAATGAGCGGTAGAATTATAACCATAAAATATGTTTCAGATGGTTTAGCTACAGATGCTGAAATGAAAGTACACAAAATGGCTGAAGATGCCTTGTATAAATACATCGTATTTAATATATTATCAACTAGAGCTAATATACCAGAATACATAGTAAATAGATACAGAAAAGAAAGAAGAGCTGCAATGCGTAATGCTAAGCTTAGATTATCTAATTTAAATATAAAAGAACTTACACAAGTAATGAGAGGTAAGTCTAAACAACTTAAACACTAATAAATGCCAGAGATTAAAAATAATTTCGTTCAAGGTAAAATGAACAAAGACCTTGACGAAAGATTAATTCCTAAAGGTGAATATAGAGAAGCTCAAAATGTAATTATAGGTGAGTCTGAAGATTCTGATATTGGTGCTATTGAAGTTATATTAGGTAATATAAAGAAAGCAACAGGTTTAAGTTCTAACTTAGCAGGCACACCTGAAGTTATAGGTTATTGTAGAGACGTTAAAAATAAAAAAATATATTATTTTACTACAAACTTTGCTGGTAATGAAACTGACAATATAAGAGATATAACAAGAGCTAAAGGCGCTGGAACATCTTCTTATAATTCTAGCTCTACGGATAATTGTAGAATAATTGAGTATGATGTTGAAACTGAACAAAACACTGTATTAGTAGAAGGTGCTTTTTTAAATTTTAGTAAAAATCACTTAATAACAGGTACTCAAGTTATAGATGATCTTTTATTTTTTACAGATAACTATAATCAACCAAGAAAAATTAACGTTGCAAGAGCTAAATCAAATCCTTCGTATTATACTAACGAAGATCAAATATCTGTTGCTAAATATGCTCCATATAAAGCTATAAGATTAGTAAATAAAAACGGTAAGTGGGCTGAAAGCAATACTGCTACCTCAGATGTTGTAGCTGATAAAACAGATAATAGTATAAAATCAGATTATATGTTAGAAAACTTTTTAAGGTTTTCATACAGATATAAATATGATGACGGTGAATATTCTGTTTTTGCACCTTTTACTCAAGTTGTTTTTGAACCTTTAAACGATGCTGTATTATTAAGAGGCGAAGATCAAAGAAACTCAACAGCTAATCAACCAGATGTTCCAATTAGTGAGCAAGATGTTTTGCAAAGAACAACTTTAGATGTAATGCAAAACGCAATAAATAAAGTTATATTAAGAGTACCCTTGCCAAATGCTAATGAAAGAGCACAAACAACTGATAACTTTACTACATATAGTAATGATTATAAAATTAGAGAAATACAAATAGTATTAAAAGAGTCAAATAGTAGAGCTATTAAAGTTGTTAAAAATATAAAAATAAGTAACAACGATGGATCGTTAGATAGTAACTTAACATCTAATTTAGATAGTTATGGTGTAAAACCTTTAAGTACTGGCTCTACAACTTATTATAGACAAGTATATAAACACGTATACAGGTCAGAAAAGCCTTTTCAAGTATTACCAGAAGATCAGACAACTAGAGTTTTTGATCAAACACCTGTTCAAGCTAAAGCACTTGATATTGTAGGTAACAGAGTTGTTTTTGGTAACTTTGTAGAAAATTATGATTTTCCTAAAGACGAATCAGGTAACAAAGGTATGAATTATTATATAGGTTCAGCTGCTAAAGGTGACGCTAGATTTGGAACTACGTTTGGACAAAAAGAATATAACTTTACAGCGTATAAACATCATAATATAAAACAAAGAAGAACATATCAAGTTGGTGTTGTTTTTGCTGATAAATTTGGTAGACAATCACCTGTTATATTATCATCATTTAAACCAAGCTCTAGTTTTCAAACTACTGATACTTTTACAGTGCAACCAGATGTTGCTGATAGATTTAAAGGAGCTCAACTCGCTAGTTTTTCGTTTGCTGTTCCAACTGCTGCCGCTGGTGCTAATCTTAATGTAGGTGCTAGTAATGTTAGTGGTTATTCTGTTGGTGATTATATAGAAGTAGCTAGTGGCGCAACTACAAGTAATGTTATTATACAAGGTACTAAAATAACAGCTATTAGTAGTCCCAATATTCAAGTAGATCAACCAGTTGCTGGAAGTGGTAGTACTACCGCTGTTAAGGTATTTAAAAATAATGAAGGTAGTTGGAGTGCGAATCAAATTGCTCATGGTCAGGCTATGACGATGTCTTGGAACGATAGTAATTTATTTTCAGCTACAGCTAAAGGAATTTACAATGGTGTTTTTGGTGCAGATTATAATCCTCATGGCTGGTATTCATATAGAATAGTTGTAAAACAAACAGAGCAAGATTATTATAATGTATATGCTAATCACCCAGCTAATTCTTGGTCTAACACTGGTAACACTATAACTACTACAACTACTAATGTTGGTAGTGGTTCTTTTGATGAACTTACGCAAACAATAACAGGTCAACAAGATCTAGGTGCTGGTGGTAGAAGCTGGCTTACACTTCATGGTGATAATATAAACAAAGTACCTAGAAACCCATCAGAACAAGATTTTGAAAGAGATGGTGTTATGGGATCTGAAGTTAAATTATACCCTAAAGTCGTTGCTATAGATGGAGCAGGACCTTCACGTATGGGTAGTGCAGCGCAAGAATATTTAGACGTAATAAGTATTGGTACTGCTAGAGAGCAAGGTTTATTTAATGAAAGAGCTGTTCTTCAAGCACAACCATCAGGTCAAGCTGGTTCTAGCGCGAGTTCTAATCAGCTTATTGCAAATAAATTTAGAGTTTATAATTTTGTTTATGGAAAAGATAAAAACCCACTAGTAGCTGAACTTCCAAATTTAAATGAAGAACCTGTAGATGTAAATCAAATTGATGTAAGTGTAATCGCTAATACAAACAGAGATATAGACACGCCTTTTGGTTTTCCTGGTGATCCTAATATTGGTTTTAGTACTACTCCACAATTTAGGTCTCAAGGTTTAACTGTTTTTGAAACAAAACCATTTGAATCTTTAATAGATATTTTTTACGAATCATCAACTGGTGGTTTAGTAGAAGATCTGCAAGATCAAGTATCTGGTAATACTGTAGCTAATGGACCTACTAATATTCAACTAAGTGGTTCGCCACCAAGTTTTCCTGAAAGCACGGCTGTTGGTACGGTTGTAACAACAGTATCTGCTCAAGATAACTCTGGCGCTTCAAACTTAAGTTATAGTTTGGCTAACGCTTTTTCTGGTTCTACAAACGTATCAGGTAGTTTTGCTGTTAATTCATCAACAGGTGCAGTAACTCTACAAGGTGAATTTAGGTTTAAAAATAACTCTGACGATAACCTTCAATTACAGTTCTACGTTAATGATCCAGATGTTGGTGCTCAAGTAACTAGCCCACAGTTACAACTAAACGTTACAAACGTGGCACCTGTTGTTCCTTCAAACTCAACAATAACTTTACTTGGAACAGAGGGAGCTGGCACAACTGCTTACACTGGAATAGTTGAAAATGGTAGCGCTAAAGAAAACGAAGATCACATAGGTTTATCATCTTCGCACGCTATGGGTAATACAAATTACAATGGTTATTTTAGTACTTCAATAACTGGAAACTCAATAACAATTCAAACAACTAGTAGTTGGACTAGCACTACAGCACAATCATTTTTTCAAGCGAATAGTTCAGCTAGAACAATGACTATTACAGTTAGTGAAGGTTTTGCTAGTAGTACTTTTAATATACAAATAGACGAAGGCGATGCTTTCATTCAAGGTAAATTATCTAAAGCAGCAATTGAGCAAGTAGGTTGTGATGTATGTCAAGCTGTTGAAGGTACTTATTATGCTAAAAGACATAATGCGGGATTAGGTGGTCAACCTTATGTAGACAGTAGTAGTGGTGATTTAGTTTTATTTACTGGAAATAAAGTATTCACAGCTCAAAACAACGCTAGTACAGCAACAGCAGCTAAATACTTTGGAGACAACCCTAATAGCTCTAATTCATCTAACGTATATAAATGTTATGATATAAACTCAAGTGGTGTTGTAGGTACTGTATCAAACACTGAAGAGTGTGACGCATCTGATTAATTAATAATGTATAAATTTGAATTTAATAACGGTTTTTACATAGAAGAAGCTTGGGATATTTATAACTATAAAGAAAAATTTGTAACGTGGTGGAATAAATTTAAACAACACGATATAAGTGGTTATGAATATATATTGTGTGGTGGTTTTTTAAACAAAGAGCATTGCAAAGATATTGATATAGTAATGTTAGGTCCAAAAGATCAAAAAATAAAACAAATACAAGATATAGCTCAAAAAATATCTTTTGATTTAAAAATATGGATAGATATATTTTGGCAAGATAAACTTTATAATTTTGTAGAGTTTGAACCTATAAAAAGAATTAGGAATTACAACCAACAAACTAAGACATGTATATATGACGATGGCACTAGTTATATTAGAATAAGAGGTTATGGTGGTAAAAAAATATTGGAAGGTTTATATGAGTTTGATAGAGACAAACCAAATAGATATTACCAAAATGGTAAAAAATATAAAATAAACCATATAAAAATAGAAGATTATATAAATGGCACAAATAATTGAAATATCGTATTTTAACAGCTTTGTTGTTAGGGGTGGAACAGCACACTCTTCTAACAATGCGCCAACAGTACCTAACTCTGCTCCTGGTAGATACCATATAGAGGAGTCTAGAATAAAAGGTGAATTTAATGGTACGCAGGTAGATTTTGGAGCTAGAGCTTATGCTACTGATGATGAGTATGGTATTAGAAGAAGATCCAATGCTATGATGTATTCTGGTATATATAACTCTAAAACAAAAGTAAATAAAACAAACGAATATCCAATAGGTGCCGCAATTACTAGAGCTGTAGATATAGCTCACGGAAGTATACAGAAATTACATGCTGAAGAAACTAACTTAAACATACTTCAAGAAAATAAAGCTAGTTACGCTTTAATAGATAAAGACGCTATATTTACGGCTGAAGGTGGTAATTTAAGTGTGAGTGGTGTTAAAGTTATTGGTCAAATAGTACCTTATTTAGGTAAATACGGTATAAGTACTAATCCAGAAAGTTTTGTTGAATATGGAGGTAGAAAATATTTTGCAGACGCTAACAGAGGTGTTGTTTTAAGATTAACTAGAGATGGTTTAACTCCAATATCAGCTTTTGGTATGAAAGACTTTTTTAGAGATAATTTTAAACAAATAAGAAACTCTGATAAAGTATACGGTATGTATGACGAGGTGCACGATCAATACATCGTGTCATTACAAAATAGTAATTTAAATATAGGTAGAAAAACTAAAACAACATCAAGTGATATAGAAACAGCTAATACTGGTTTTGCTACAGTATCTTTTAGTGAAAAATCAAAAGGCTGGGTTAGTGTATTTTCATTTAAACCTACATTTGGTGTTAGTTTAAAAAATCAATTTTTTACATTTAACAATCAATTTATATTTAAGCATTATGATACTTCATCTGAATTTAATAAGTTTTACGATGCTACATATAAAGATCCTTCTTATGTTAATTTAGTTATGAATGACATGCCTAGTAGCATAAAATCATTTTTAACAATAAACTATGAAGGTACTACAGGTTGGTCAATGGAACAAGCAGAAGCTGAAAATATATACACAGATTATGGTTCACAAAGAGAGTACGCTTATAAAATACCTAAAAAAGGTGTAACTATATCTGATGAAAACGGTATACAAATTAATGTAGGTTTTGAATCAAAAGAAGGTAAGTATTATAAAGAGTTAAGACAAAACTTACCGTTCTTACAGGAAAACTTTACAGCAGACTTCAACAGAAACACATTTAACAAAACAACTGGTATAAAAGGTTATCATGCTGTATTTGAATTACAGTATCATGAACCTTTTCAAATAGTTAACGAAGTAAAACCAGAACTATTTGCAGTTGGAAACGAAATTAATATATCATCATAAATAAAAAAATATGGCAGTAGCAGGTTTAATAGCGGGTGCAGCCTCCTCAGTAATAGGTGGTTTATTCCAGGGTTTTGGAGCAAGAAAAGCTGCGCGTAGAGCTGCGCGTAGAGCCAAAGCAATGCAAAGAAAATTAGATAGACTGGTTGCTAATAGACAAGAAATAACAGATCCATCAGCTAGTACTGTTGATAGATCAGGTTTAATATCAAATCAATTTGCTAATCTACAAGTATCTACACAGGCAGCAGAGTTTCAAGCTGAAGAAGCTGATTTAAGTTTAGC
>MDTG01438795.1_pt1 | contig 10322 bp, 8 predicted proteins | sample 811421 | NCBI WGS metagenome assembly MDTG01 (sample SAMN05326645, study PRJNA326480) | marine metagenome | isolation source: seawater | place: Pacific Ocean: South East | collected 2011
GAGGGTGCGATCAACTCTTCAAAATTTTTGATGTTGCTATGTTGCCTTGGATAATTGCCTAATGCCTATATGTGTATATAGTCTCAGACTGAAAAAGGTGTGTAAGATTGAATTGGGGGTCTAATACTTTTTGGAACACAATGGCATTAGGTTTTTGAAAGGTAGACCCCCTATATGAGCAATGAGATGTCAGTGTTATAACGAAGTATAAAGGAGATGGTATGATTTGACAGTCCTACAATCTTCTAACATCTAATGCTACTGTATTTATTGTTTATCTTTCTTCTCGTTGCGATAATGGGCCAATAGTTTCATATAGGAAAGATTGTACTTGCCGTTTTTTGGATTTTCATACAATTTACACACATTACACATCTTGCTGTAGAATGTGACATCAACACCACTCCAATTACAGTTTGGCATTCTTTTCATTATGGCAATCTTGCGTCTGAATCTACAGATGTTCTTGCAATCCTCACATTTTTTTGGTGTGTATTTGAGTGTCTGTCTCAGTATGACATCATCATTCTCCACTGATCTCTCAATGGTGATGAGTTGTTCCAGACGCTTCCTTAGACTGTTCATGCCAATATTTAAATTGGTATTACATTTTGATGATGAGAAATGAAATGATCCCTATGAGTTGTGCGAACACAATGCTGACTGCCCAATTGAACTTCTTGTTGATGTTTCTAACATCTTCCTCCAGATGCTTGAGATGATTGTCTTTCATGATGAGAAGGTTCTGTTCCATCAGGGCCATTCTCTTGTCAATGTTGGAGTAGTCTCTCAACACTTCAAGATATTTTTCTTGTAATTCCTTGTCGTTCATTATGCACTTCTTGTTTTGACATTCAGTCTAAAATTTCTTCTGTCTATAGCACCATCTGTGGTTGTGACCTTGCAAGTGACCATGTAGGTCTTGTCAATCTGTCCCGCACTGATCTGCACGAAGGATTTGTTGCCCTGTGTGCCAGATGTTTCTATAACAATGGGTGTTGGATCGTTCCGTCTTGCCGCCACAGAATACACTGCTGAAGCAAGTGAATCTCCTGTTGACAACCACGAGGACCAATCAAAAGTGTAGGTCAATTTCGCTTCAACATCCTTGTCTATCTCTAGACCAAGTCCTGTCTGTGTGAAACCGTCTCTATTTATTGTCATTGTTTTCTCCTTAAATTAATCGCAACACCTTGTGTTCTCTATCTTCTGCATCTATGGTGATGTCGCGTGTTTCAGTTTTGATGCTGAATTCTCTTGTTTCTGCAGGTATCACATACACCGTGTCTGTGGTGTGTATCACTGTGATGCCTGTTGACATTGTCACAGTTGTGGTGAAACTTGCCGCACCATCTACCTTCTTACCAGCATTAACAGAAATAGCAATCGCAACCGTTTTGGTTGCTGATGTGTTTCTTCTTCTGTCTGCTGATGCTTGGACAGATGTTGTACTTATCAAGTCTATGTCTCCACCCCTTGCTACCAGCGCCGTAAGGGCAAAAGTTTTCTCTGATTGTAAATTTGCCTGTGCAGATACAGTCTTGATTGCTGTGGTGCTCTGACTGAATGTGGATGCCATTGCACTTTCTGATTCTGCCTGTGTGACACCATTCGCCGTCAATGCCACTGTGCCAGTAATGTTAGCACTTAATGGTTTTATGTTTAATATGGTTGTGCTGATACTTGCCGCACTGTCTAATGTTGCGGCAGTGTTTCTCTGTCTGCTGTTGACAGTTGTCATTGACATCGTCAAGTCATGATTGATAAAGAATGCCGCTGTTCTTGCCGCCACGGTAATCTGCGTGTTGATTGCGTCAAAGTCTACTGCAAAAGTTCTTGTGACAGAAGGTGTCAATGTGAGACTTGCCACCGCACCTATCTCAACATCTGCAAATAATCCTGCCTGACCACTTATGGTCTGTGTGAATGCTGTTGCGAATGTGCCAGACACATCTGTCGTCTTCACTGCTGTTGTGCTGGCAGTGTGAGTTGAACTTAATTCTGCACCTGTTGTTCTTAAAGGTGATGTTTCACAGTCTAAACTTGCTGTGACTGTTAAGTCTGCTGTGAAGTCATCTGTCTCAACAAAATTACAAGTGAGTGATGCTGTGACTGCCTGTGTGCTTGAACCAAATCTAATTCTATCACCCTGTGTGCTCTGTGTTATGGCACTAGATAGATTCACTTGTTCGTCAATGTTCTTAATCACATCAGCGGTTTGTGTGAATGCAGAACTTAATGTTTTTGTGATGTCTGTTGTTTTCTGTACAGTGAATGATTTGCTGAATGCAACATCAAACGCCATCAAGAAGTCACCAATTTTGCTTGCCGCTGTTAATTGTGTATTGATAGCATCAAAGACGGCGGCACCTTGTTTAGTTAAATTAATTGCACAAGATAAACTTGCCACTGATGATTGTGTGCTGGATACAGTTCTTGTGATGCTTGGTGTTGCAGAAATTGTTGTGGTGCTTGACAATGCACTTGCCAATGTTTTTATTCTCAATGCTGTGGCGCTGATTGTTGCCTGTGCGTTTTGTGTGCTTGATGCTGTGACTAATTTTGTTGCTGAACAAGATAAACCTGCACTCGCAGACATTGTGGCACTGCCATTAGCAATCACATATGTTAAACTGGTCTGAATAGATGCGGTGCTGGCAAGTGTTGCCTCACCATCCAATGTTTCTGCTAAATCATTGTCTAAATTATTTTCAAATCTTAAGAAAGCGACTGTGGTGCTGTCTGGTGTTTCACGGAATTGACTGACACCGTCTATTTGACCTTTATATGTTTCTGGATATCCTGTACTACTATTTGGAGATAAATCTCCATATCTAATCATCAAATTGTCAAAGAATATCTGTTTCTTATTTGTGGTTGCTGTCAAACAATTGAATAATGTCCATCTAGCATCATTTGTAGTGGAGATTACACCACTGCCGCTTGACGCTGTGCCATTACCAACCCTGAAATACACGGTACTGTTGGCGTAATCTGTCCAAAATTGTACTCTCTGGAATGATGTGGTAGACACATTTCCTCCTGACAGTGTGACATATTTGCTGGCACCTGAACCTGGACCTTTATGAATTTTTGCCTTCCAGGTTCCACCATAAGTTCCTATTCCAAGATATGTACTTGGATTACCAGACACGACATCAAAATGTGTTGCAATAGCACTATTGGAGTCTGTCAATCCAAAGATTACATTACCTCCATTTACGGTGGGTTGGGTGCCTTCTGGTTTAAAATAAAAACTTACATAGATATCATTGCCTGATGGTTGGAATCTTTTAATTTGTTCAGATATCAGACCACTTCGTCCTACGGCTCTAGTAGCAGGAGGACTAGTTTCACTTATGGTATATGGAAATTTGTTTTCCATTTCTAGACTGTAAGTTTTACCATAATTGTGTGTGTCTGTTGAAAAATCAACTTCTGATATATCGCCTGTGACAATCGCATTGCTATTGCTTTGATCTAGATAATATTCTTGCCAATTTTCAAGAATCTGTCTGCCTGCTCTCTTGCTGAGGAACAGAGTGCTGGTCACCACCATATTGACAGATATCTGATTGAGCAATCCTGCTGTTAATGATGGTGTGAATGCACCTGCCAGTGTCGCACTTGCCCTCGCTGTTTTTGAAATCGTGTTTGTTAAACTTGTGACAGCATCCAATCCTGTTGAACCGCCAATGTCTGATGTTGTGAATCCCACATTGAAAGTCAATCCTATTGCACAAGACAATGTGAATGTGCCACTCTGTGTGCTGTCACCAAATATTATTTTGTCACCTGATGTGCTTTGTGTAAATTGTGCAGATTGACTGCTGGATATGTCTGTTGTTTTTTGTGCTTGAATGGTTTGAGAGAAAGAAGAGGAGAGTGTGCTGGCAGTTGCCCTTGTTCTATCGCCCTGTAGACTCAATGAAATAATGTTTGCCAGTGCTGTGGTATTGCTGGAATTTTTTATTGCCGTTGCTGTCAACGAAACTGAAGAACTCAATACTGCTGTGTGATTTTTCAATGCTGTGGCAGTCAATACTGGAAGGAAAGCACCAGTAAATGTGGCGGCACCTTGTCGTATTCTGCCCACTGTGGCTGACACTGTGAATGATCCTGTGACTCCTTCGTTCAGGGATCTTACCCTTGTGATTGATGTGGTCTGACTGAATGATGCTGACAGTGTTGCCGCACCTTCGTGTGTGACACCTGGAGGAGCATCTCCCTCAAAATAATCTGTTGCTATGTAGTCTTTGACAATGTAAGGATTGACAGGTTCACAAGTGATAGTGAACTGAACTGTAAGAGCGGCTGATACCTCAATAGGATCCCCTTCAAGGTAATTTGCTTCTATGTAACCTGCTTCAAAATATCGTGACATAGTTTAATCCTAAGCATCATCTGAGGTTGTTGTGTCACCGTTTGAACCATCAAAGTGTAGCAATAGTTTCGTATAACCATCTGCCGTAAAAGCGGATGTGGTTGGTGTGAATGCTTGACTGTATCTTGCCACATTTGATTGTCTGAACTCGTCTAGGTAACCTTTTATTGAGTAAGGACCGCCTGTAAGATAAGAACCTATCTTGTAATCGTTGTTGACAAAATTTGTGCTGTTTGAAACACTTATTTTTTCTGTGCCGTTTAGATAATATTTCAATGTGCCTGATTTTCTCACGAAAGCAACATGATACCATTGGTTTGTGCTCATGTCATGATTGCCTTGCATTATTTGAGAATTACCTGATCTCAGTTTGAATGTGCTACCCGCTGGCTCAAAATATCCATTCAATCTGCTTGATGATCCACTTCCTGTGTCAAAAAAGTATCTACCATACTGACTGGTGAAGTCTGTTGGATAGTAGAAAAATTCTATTGTGAAATCACCTGAACCTATGTTGAGAACTGTGTGATCTGGATCCACTGACCCTTCACCATCATAATATGCACTGGTGGCACCAAATTTGGCTTGTGTTGTGCTGAGTTCAGTATTACCGCCAAAAGTTGCAATGGTGACTGCTGAATCTGTTCTTGGACCATCATCCAATATCACTGTGCTGTTGTTGTCTCCATCACCGTGTATCAATAGATGTGTGTGTTCGTCTGCCGTGAATGCTGATGAAGGTGCTGTGAAATTTGATGAATATCTTGAAAAACCTTTTGAAACTCTGAATTCATCCATGTATCCCTGTCCATCGTATGCTGATGACAATGAATTTTGGAAAATTAACATTTCGTCGTGTGCGTAATTGTTTGAGTCTGAATAGGTAGAACCCACCTGTGTGCCATCCACGAACAATCTTGTGGATGCTGACGCTCTGCTCAATGCTATGTGTTGCCAAGTGTTGGCAGTCAACACTGAACCTGAATCAATCGCTGTGGCGCTGTTCACATACAAAATATATTTGTCAGTGGGGTTGCTGTACAATAATATTTTTGCGCCGTTTGAACCACCCCGCAAATCCACAGCATTATAATTTGTGGACAATGTTGGCAAATACTGCCACCATTCAATGGTGAAGTCACCTGTGCCAAAGTCTAATGCTCCATTGTCTGTGACATCAATATAATCACCACTACCATCCATGTAGATTGATGAACCACCAAATTTATTCTGTGATGTTGAAATCTTTGTGTCGCCCAGAAGATCAATCTGCATTGAGGCAGATGTTCTTGGACCCAGTGAAACCGCTGGACTGTTTGCTAAAAAGGATAATCTACTTGCTCCAAGCATTGTGAGTACCTCCTATGCTTGAAAGTCAGTTGCTATTGATGTAAAATATGTTGTGCCATCATAGAATATACTAACCACTGAATCATTTGTTAATGTTTTGTTCCCACCTGCGAATTTGTAAGCACCTGTGCCTGAGGCATTACCGCTACCACTCACAATCAGTGTGATTGATTGTCCTGTTGCCGCATCTGAAAATGCTGGTAAACTCAATGCACTTGAGATTGTGACAGATTGAACATTACCGTTGCCCACAGTCAATGTTGGATTATCATTTGATCCAATTGCGTGTACAGTTTCTTTGTAATCTTCCAATGTCTTGTTGGTCAATGTCTGTGTTGCAATCTCTGACACCAATGTGGAGTTGCCACCTTTGGGTAAAAGCATTTCATTGGTCACATTCTGGTTGTGTGGTTGTGATTTAATCATTTGTCCATGACTGTTTGATTCACAATTCAATTGTATCGCACCTGGATTCGTGTTGCCCTTGACCACAAGGTGTCCTGTGCCATTGGGAGCAATTTCCACATCCGCGTTGGATGTTGTCACAATGTCATGACCATTCATGTCAAGGTCAGAACCAAGTTGAGGTGAACTGTCCTCTGAAACATTTGAAATACCACCACTTGAAAGTGTTTGTGGTTCAAATCTACTCTGTGAATTGTTGAATGTTAATACTTGTCCATCAGATGCACCACTGATGTTGACATCACTGAGACTGCCAATGGATTCGCTCGTGATGTTTTCTAATTTGTCTGTGTTCAGGTTTGTGAAATTGGCATCACCTTCTGTGTGAGTCAATGCTGAACCTTTGCCTGATCTCGTTACTATTGTTGACATTGTAGTCTCCTTAAATTTTGTTTCTTCTCTAGCAGTGTTCCGTGTCCGCTTTATGCCTAGCAAATAGATAGAACACTGCTAGGAAATCGTATATACAATCTCTAAATTATTATGCTAGAGAAATAGTCAAGTTAGATGCAGAAACTTGGAATGTGTCTCCAGTTTCAATCGTCTTACTTGTTGTTACCGCGCCGTGGAAAAGTACATTTCCGCCTGATGAAGCGTCCATGATTGCCACATGACTTACAGTTCCCCAGTTGGCAGTTGCCGCTGAGAATGTTACCGTGCCTGAGTTTGCTGAACTTCCAGATGAAGCATTTGCGAAAGCAATTGATTGCCTTGTGTATGCTGATCCTGAAGTTGTAATCTCAGTTTGTGAACCTGATGTGTTGTTTTCTAATCCACCGTCTGAAGTGAATAATGCTAGGTACAAAGTTGTAGGTGCTGTGTATGCCCCACCTGAACCTCTTAACACATGGTCCAACAGTTCGTTTTCTAAAAAATCTGATGCCGCTGACATGATTTATCTCCTGTTGTTGTTTGTTTGTTTGTGTTGTCTAAAGAACATAATGTTCCACAGACAATCAAACGACTGTCTGTTGCAATTATTTATCTGTGTGAGTGTTAAAACCCAAAAAAAAGGGAAAAAAAGGTAAAAAAAGTTTCTACCACTTGTCTATGGGACAATGTTCTGATTCAAAACGCACTTTCAACTTGAGATGACAACCACATTTGATGCATTTCATTGATTCTGGACGCAAGAAAGGACATTTCATACACACATTCAATCGCCTTGTGGTCTCTGGTGCTTGTTGAAATAGATTCAAAAGTGTTTGTACTTGTTCTTTAATCATTATGTTTCATTGATAGTTGAGGTGTCTCTGCTGTTTGGTCCTGCAACACCTATTTTGGCATCATCTACACTAGTTTGTTGTATTGTACCTGTAAAGAAAGGCGTTGTGCCTTCTTGGAATCCATATTGATGTGCACCACTTGTGGCTTTCTCCTTGACACTGGCAATTCTTTGTGCTTCAATCCAAGAAGAACCTATATATTTGTACACACTGATGTATTGTGCCTCAGATGCTGGAGTAGTTTGATTTAAAGTTTCATTAAAATTTCTACCATATTTTAACAATACATCATCTGATGGTTCCCATCTTAACCATATTTCAGTGCCATTGTCTTTGATGAAATAGTCAAAGACTTCACCTTCAACGGTTATTGTTGAGGGACTGAAACTTGCCACATTTGCCGCTGAACTGGTGCTGGTATTGGTTAAGATGTATAAATTTTTCTTCACAGTGCTGTTATATTTGTTGTTGTACAAGAAATGAGTACCTGTGGCATTGGTTTGTATGTTCTGACTGGTATTGTTGTATCCTGTAATCTGTACATTACCATCATCCATTGGTCTCTCATATCTCTCACCTGAACCATCTCTGAATAGACCTCTGTTGAAATATGTTGAATCTGTTGTGGTAGGATAGTTTGGTCCTACTTCGTCTCTTCTTCTTATTTCAATTCTATCGTAATTTTGCCAAGCAAGATATTTTCCGTCACCTGAGATTGCCATAGATACCACTTTGTTATCAGCAACATTACTTAACCTTAAAGAAAGTGTGCTTAGATATGTTCTATCACTTGACCATTGACTCGTTGTAATCCAGGTTCCTCCTCCTTCTGGATATGTAGGTATTTGTGTGGTGTAGACTGGTGAACTTAAAGTTGAATAAGGTGTTTGTGAATAATCTGCAAAGATAAGGATATCTGCATCACCATTCGCATATGTGTTTGATATTGATTGTCTGTCATGTTGTACAACAGCAATTAATTTACCATCATCCGTAATTGCAGATTGAACATACCTAAATGTGTCTGTGTTAAAACCTGTGTTCAATGTTGCATAAATTTCGTAATCAGTCTGTCCTGCATTTTCTTTAAATATCGCAACCTCTGACTTACCGCTGGTACCAACATTTGCATTTGTAAGGATTTCAGCAGAACTTGCCGTACTGAAATGAGATTTGCTTGGTGTAATTTTCATAATGTTTTGTCTGCCTGCCCAACCACCATTTGCTGTTGTATTTGTTGAACTGAAAGCAGGAAAAGATGAACCTTTCACATCACCTATCACATTGGTGTTGTACAAGTATTGTGGTGATGCTGATGTGTTTCTTGCGAATGACATTGTAGTGAATCCAGCAAAAGAATCTAGATTGAAACTTTGTGTAATTGATGTTGTTGGATCTGCTATAAATCCTGCTGTGGTTGTTTGCGATGTAGTCACAGTCATGTTGCTTGAGAAATCAAATGTTGGTGACACTGGCGCCATTGTAGATGTTGCATTCATTGTTGCCGCACCTTGTAGTATTTTGCCACCATTTATTGTTATTGTAATAGATGTTAATAACACACTTTCACCAACTCTCTGTGCGTTGACAGACATGGTTGGTAAGAAAGCACCTGACAAGTTTGCCGCCAATGACGGAAACTCTGGACCTGTTGAATTGGTCCAATTGTAATCTGTTGTGTTGGTGATACCTGCATAATCAAATCCATCTCTGTCTGTGATTGAACCTGAATCTGCCTGTAGATAATAACTGCCACCTTCAATGACTAAACCTGTGAATGAAAGAGATAGTGTTTGATCAGTTATTGTAAAATCTGTGTTTGAACTCATTGTCCATGTTTTTAAAACTGAGTTGGCAGAATCATAAAGACGAATATCTCCTGTGCCTGCTTTTATTCTTCTGTTGAACACAATGGCAATTACAGCATTAGATATTGCATTGGTGTCACCATCTGATGGTGTGCTAGAACTTATGCTAGGTCCTGTTGCATTGGTTGTGAATGTGCTTAGGTTCGTGTTGGCAGGATTAGGTGAACGATTATTGCCGTCCTCTATAACAAATCCTTGATCAATAGCAATACGATATTGACGATTTGGTTGCCAACTAATGTTCAATGCTTCTGTATCTATTGTGACTATCTTACCCATATCGCTCCTATGTTATGCTCACCGCTGAATCTGTTGAATCAATTGTTTTGATCTCACTGCCTGTTGTTGTGTCAAACACTCTCACTTTGCCTGTGCTTGGTACAACATCATTGTCAAATGTCAATTTAACACCTGTGTCGTTGGGTGATCCATTTGTTGTACTTACCACTGATGTTGGACCATCGTATGTCTTAAAGGCAATTGTGCTGGTGCTGGTCACTGCCTGACAATCTGTTGGACATGAATCAACCACTGCACCTGCTGTGATCAACACATGATGATCTGTGCCCAATGCCAAATCTGTTGTGGGGTTAATCACCACAGTGTCAGTGACACCTGTTTTTAAGAATATAATTTCTGATGTTTGGTCGTTGGCATATGTGGTTGTGACATCAAAAGTCTGCACGGTGCTACCACCTGCCTTCAATGTGAATGTGCCTGCTGTGCCAAACACAATCGCTCTGTTGAATGTGATCTCAATGTTGGTCTGTATGTTTGCTTTCTGTTTTGTGGTATCACCAGTTATAGGTAGACTGTTTATTGTGAATGATGTCACCACAAGATCAGCATTTGGTGTGAATGTGAAGTTGTCGCTCTGTTGTATCTGTTGTGAATTTGTGTCTGAATAACAATCACCTGCGTATTTGGCAACACCTGCTGGTGCTGTCACATAGTGTTGAACACCTGCTGTGACTCCTGTGACTGGTCCATAATTTATCTGGTCTGTTGTGCCTGACACTATGGTACCAC
>MDTG01144299.1_pt1 | contig 10321 bp, 6 predicted proteins | sample 811421 | NCBI WGS metagenome assembly MDTG01 (sample SAMN05326645, study PRJNA326480) | marine metagenome | isolation source: seawater | place: Pacific Ocean: South East | collected 2011
ATATAATTTCTATTAGTTCTTTTGTAATTGCTGCTTGACGGCTTCTATTATACTCAATAGTAAGTTTGTCAACCATTTCACCTGCGTTTCGGGTAGCATTATCCATTGCACTCATTCTTGCCCCTTGTTCGCTAGCTGAATTCTCTAACATTGCCTTAAATATTTGCGTTGAAATATTTTTAGGTAATAAATTGTTCAAAATTTCATCTTCGTCAGGTTCAAATTCATAACTCTCTTGAGACTCTGAATTTTCCTCATTTTCATTATTTAAAGGAATAACTTGTTGAGCCTGCGGTATTTGAGTTATAACATTTTTAAATTGATTATAGAATATTGTACAAACATCGAATTCTTCATTTTCAAATTTTTTAATAATTGATTTTCCTACTTTTTCAGCATCAAAATAATTTGTGTTTTTTGAATTTTTAAAAGATATATTTTCAATTATCTTATCTCCATAAACTCTTTTCAGCTGATCATTACCTTTGGAACCAACTGTAATAATCTTTAGCTCTTTTGATTCTTCAGATAGTTTTGTAAAATAAGCTTTAGCTTTTTTAATAATGTTAGCATTAAATCCTCCGCATAGTCCTCTATCTGATGTCATTACAACACACAAATGAACCTTGTCATTTCCTGTGCCTGATAATAACTTTGGAGCGTTTTCTTTATCAGATATACCACCTGACAAGTTTAAAATTACATTATTCATCTTCTCAGAGTAAGGTCGACCTCTTTCGGCGTTCTCTTGAGCTCTTTTAAGCTTTGCCGCTGCTACCATTTTCATAGCTTTTGTAATTTTCTGTGTAGATTTTACACTTGCTATTCTTTTTTTTAAGTCGTCTAAACTTGCCATCTATTTTTTTAATTTAAGCTTTGTTTAAGTTGATTAATAAGTTCTATTAAAGCTTTTTCAGTATCATCCTCAATTTTGCCAGAGCTTAATATAGAATTAATAATATCCGGTTTGTCAGATTTACATTTTTCAATAATTTTATGTTCAAAATCTGCAATATCTTTTAAATCAACATCATCAAGATAACCTTTTACCCCACAAAATACTGATATCACCTGTTCAGCAACCGTCATAGGTGAGTATTGCTTTTGTTTTAAGAGTTCAGTTAGTTTTGAACCTCTATTTAAAAGCTGTTGAGTAGAAGCATCAAGATCTGATCCAAATTGAGCAAAAGCTGCCATTTCTCTATATTGAGCCAACTCAAGTTTCATTGAGCCAGAAACTTTTTTCATTGCTTTTGTCTGTGCAGATGAGCCAACTCGTGAAACTGATAAACCAACGTTTATTGCAGGTCTTATTCCTTGATTAAATAACTCTGTTTCTAAGAATATTTGACCATCTGTAATTGAAATTACATTTGTTGGAATAAATGCAGACACATCTCCTCCTTGAGTTTCAATAATAGGTAAAGCAGTCAGAGATCCGCCGCCATGTTCATCACTTAATTTAGCCGCTCTCTCTAATAATCTGCTATGAAGATAAAATACATCACCCGGATATGCCTCTCTTCCCGGAGGTCTTCTTAATAACAGGGACATTTGTCTGTATGCCACTGCTTGTTTTGATAAATCGTCATAGATTATTAAAGCATGCATACCATTATCTCTAAAAAACTCTCCCATTGCACATCCAGTATATGGAGCTAAAAATTGAAGAGGAGCAGAGTCAGATGCTGTGGCTGCTACTATAGTCGTATATTCCATTGCACCTGCTTCTTCTAAAGTTTTTTGTATCTGTCTCACTGTTGATCGTTTTTGACCTACAGCAACATAAATACAGTAAAGCTTTTGTTTTTCATCACCAGATTCATTTATTTTTTTTTGGTTAATTATTGCATCTATAGCAACAGCTGTTTTACCAGTTTGTCTATCACCGATAATTAACTCTCGTTGACCTCTTCCAATCGGAACTAAACTATCAATAGATTTAAGACCAGTCTGCATAGGTTCACTTACTGACTGTCTTGGAATTATTCCAGGAGCTTTTACTTCTACTCTACTTTTTTTAACGCCTTTATCAAATGAACCTTTACCATCAATTGGGTTACCAAGTCCATCTACCACTCTTCCTAAAAGTTCTTTTCCAACTGGGGTATCAACAATGTTACCCGTTCTTTTTACTACATCTCCCTCTTTAATATTTCTGTCATCTCCAAAAATTACGACACCAACATTTTCACTTTCAAGGTTAAGAGCCATTCCTTTAGAACTATCAGAAAATTCAACCATCTCTCCAGCCTGAACATTATCTAATCCATAAATTCTAGCAATACCATCACCTACTGACAAAACCTGACCTACCTCAGAAATTTCTGCTTTATCTCCAAAATTTTTAATTTGTTCTTTAAGTATCTTTGTAACTTCTGAAGGATTGATTTCCATATTATGCCTCTATCATTCTATTTTCAATTTGTTGTAATTTATTTTTAATAGAGGTGTCAACCATAGTACTACCTATCTTAACAATTAATCCTCCAATTAAACTTTGATCATGTTTGTAGTTTAATTTCATTTTAGAACTAAAGTTTTGTGCAAGATCTTCAGTTATTTGTTTAATTTCTTCATTTGATAATTCTTTTGCTGAATGAATTTCAGCTTTAACCTCACCCCTTTTTTCAGAGCAGATTTCTATAAAACTCCTTAAAATTTTTTCTATATAAAAAAATCTTCTTTTTTTAATTAAGAATGTCATAAAATTTTTTAACAGATCATTAATATTAAAACTTGCAGAAATTTTGTTGATCACTAAGATTAAATTCTCTTGAATTTCTGTTGGGTCTTTAATTAAATTACTAAAATTTTTATTTTGCTCTATAAGTTTTAAAATAGCTAGTGAATGTTGTTCGACAATATTTAAAGTGCCAGCTTCACTAGAAAGCTCATATAAAGCCAATGAATATCTTTGTGATGAAGTGTTTGAAAATTCTTTGTTTTTACTCAATTTTATCTCTTAGTTTGTATTGATAATTCCTTAAAAAGCTGGCTTTAATTAGCATATAGATATTATGTCTTCAAGTAACTCGATGATGTAAAAATGTCCTTTTTTCAAGTTTAATTGAAGTTTATTGGATCAACATCAACCGTCAGTTTTATTCCAATGGAAAATTTAAATTTTGAGATCATCTCTCTTATTGAATCTTGTAATTTTAATGACTTAGAGCCTCTAATTAACAGTCTAACTCGATATTTTCTTTTAAGCCTAAATATTGGAGCATTTACTGGGCCAAGAACTCTCGCATTAATTTTACCCTCTAAATATTTTTTCAAATAAAAAGCATCTTTTTCTAATATTTCTTCATTTTCACCAGTCAATATTAAAGAAATAAACCTTTCATAAGGTGGTAAATTATTTTTTTTTCTAATTTCAAGTTCTTTGTCTAAAAATTTATCAGGATTGTTGTCTGTGATATCTTTTATCATCTTTGTATTTTTATTATATGTTTGAAAATATACTGTCGCTGGTCTGCCTGTTCTTCCAGCCCTTCCAGACAATTGATGATATAATTGTAAATTTTTTTCCGCAGCTCTTAAATCATGACCTTGTAGTGATAAATCTATATCAACTACTATAATACAATTTAAATTTGGAAAGTGAAAACCTTTAGAAATCAATTGAGTACCAACAAGAATATGAACTTCATTATTTAAAATTTTTTTCAATTTATCTGAAGAATCTTTTTTATTCATTGTATCACTTGAAAAAATTTCTATTTTTTTTGTTGGAAAATTTTTTTTTACTTCTTCTGAAATCCTTTCAACACCAGGACCACTAAAAAAAAAATCGCATTTTCCTTTATTTGAACAATTCCTATCTAATGATGATTTAAAACCACAATAATGGCAAAGAAGAAAATTTTTATTTTTGTGATAAACTAAATTAATTGAGCAATTTGGACATGTAAAATTTTTAAAACATTTGTTACAATTAACATATGGAGAAAATCCTCGTCTATTTAAAAAAAATAAAATTTGATCATTTTTTTTAAGATGATAGTTTGCTTTATCTATTATTTCTTTCGATAACCAAGTTTGTTTTTTAAGCTTTACATTGCTCAAATTAATTATTTCATAGTTTGGTAAAGCTGCATTTTGAAATCTTTTTTTTAATTTTGAAATTGAATATTTTTCTTTTTTAATATTTTCATAAGTCTCTAACGATGGTACAGCTGTGATAAGATTAATTGGAATGTTTTCAAAAGAGGCTCTAGCAATTGCCATATCTCTAGCATTATAAATAATTCCCTCATCTTGTTTGTAAGATTGATCGTGCTCTTCATCAACAATGATTAATCCTAAATTTTTAAATGGTAAAAAGAGAGATGATCTTGCACCAATTACAACTCTAATCTTTCCTTCATTGATACCACTCCAAATTATTTCTTTCTTTTTTTTACTAATCCCTGAATGCCAAATTGCTGGCTTAAACCCAAAGAATTCATAAAATTTTTGTTCAAATTGTGCTGTAAGTCCAATTTCAGGTAATAAAATTAAACCCTGAAAACCATTATCTATTTTGCTTTTTAGTGCCTCAAAATAAACAATTGTTTTTCCTGATCCTGTAATACCTTGTAATACATGAACTCTAAATTTATTTCTAAATCTATTCATTAATTTTAAAGATTTTTTTTGCTCTAAGGATAATTCGAATGAATATTTTTTTATTTTTTCAATATAATTCCTATATTTTTCATCTGATAATTTTTCTATTGCAGCACTGCTTAATAAAGATAATTTTAATGCCATTCCTTTTGGTATTAAATTATACCGAGAAAACCAATTTAGAAATTTAATTGTGTCTTTTTTTAAAGCGGAAACTTCCAATTTTTTTATAACTTTTTTTACCTTAAATTTTTTTTTATCATTTTTTTCAAATTCATCCCAGACGACTCCCATAATTTTTAATCTTCCAAATGGGACAACAACATAGTCGCCTAACTTTAATTTAATGTCACTCTTATAAGTAAATGGATGATTAAATATATTTGGTAATAAAATTGGATATTTCATATTTATTTATACATAAATAAATAACTGTAATTAACCTAAATTTTTCTTATTGTCTTTGTTTTAAAAATGCTTTTGCGGCTAAACTGTGGGCATATTCATTCCAATGACCATCAGTTGGAAAGTCAAATTTTTTACTAAAAACTTTATAATCACTCAGAAATATTGGCTCCATATCTATATACTTTACATTATTCAAATCTGCCATCTTCATTAAAGCATTTCGCATATTTCGAAAAAAACTTTTAGTTTTTAAATTATTGTAAATGTCTTCATGATCAGCATTGATAATTAAAGTAGTTTTTTTGTCTACTCCTAGATCTTTTAATTCTTCAAAAAATTCTTCTAAGACTTTAATAGATCGATTATTTGTTTTATCAGATTTATTTCTTTCCGTATTTCCAGCAAATTCACGGTCAGCACTCATTGCCGGATCGGTAATACCAATTTTTGCAGCTATTGGTCTCCACTCTACAGAAAGATTAAATACAACATATCTTGCGAATGCCAGTTGTCTTGCAAGCCATCTTTTATTTGAATAACCATTAAAAGGGGTAAATATTAATTCATAATTTTCATTAAAGCACCATGTGCCTTCTTTAACTCTAACTTCACAAAGAGATTCATCAAAATCATTACCAACAATAACAAAAATATATTCTTTAGGTGAAAACTCTTTCTCAGCAAAATGAAGCATTTTAATATATTGTGACAAGGGAACTCCACCTATGCCCATTTGATATACTGTAAGATTATGACTTCGTTTAGATATAATTTCTCCAATAGTATCTTCATTTTTGATTTGAACAGCCTCAACAAATGAGTCACCAATAATCATTAGATCGGGTTCAGATTTTTCTAAATAATCTTGTGATGAAAAAAAACCATAATTGTTAGTTGCCTTATCCACTACTTGATAAAAATTTCCTCCGAGAGAGTATGTTGAATTTTGATTAGGTTGGTATCTTAAAATATCATCTTTACTTGATACAGGTGCTAGAAATAAAGGTGTTGAGGTAGGAAAAATTCTACAAATAATCTCTACTATCAAAAAAACTGCAGTAAGAAGATATAATAAGTAAAATATATAAAATTTGATTGAAGAAACTAATTTAATTTTCATAAATAATTTTTTAACAGAAAATTTAATTATTTAGGAGTGTATTGCTCTTTTGTCTACTGAAAGTGCTGCTTCTTTCACTGCTTCTGAAAAAGTAGGATGAGCATGACAAGTTCTAGCAATATCTTCCGAGCTAGCTCCAAATTCCATAGCTACACCAATTTCTGCAATTAATTCACCTGCATGAGGACCAATTAAATGCGCTCCCAAAACTTTATCCGTTTTTGCATCAGCTAAAATTTTAACAAAACCCTCTGTATCGTTTATTGCTTTTGCCCTTGAATTTGCCATGAAAGAAAATTTTCCAACTTTATAGTCTATACTCATTTCTTTTAATTCTTCTTCTGTCTTTCCTATTAAAGCTACCTCTGGTGATGTATAAACCACCCCGGGAATTGTATCATAATTTACATGTCCTGATTGACCAGAAATTAATTCTGCTACTGCAATACCTTCATCTTCCGCTTTATGAGCTAGCATAGGGCCAGCAATAACATCACCGATTGCATAAATATTATCTTGATTAGTTTTGAAATTTTTATCTGTCTTAATTCTTTGTCTTTCATCAAGTTCTACTCCAGCTGCTTTTATATTTAAACCCTGGGTATTTGGTTTTCTACCCACTGAAATTAAAACAACTTCACAATTAAAATCTTTTTTATTTCCATCTTTATTAGTAGTAGAAACAATTGCACCAAAACTATTTTTTTCAATTTTTTCTACCTTGTGCTGCATATGAAAATGTATTCCTTGCTTTTTTAATACTTTCATAAATTCTTCTGAAATTTCCCTATCCATACCTGGAGTGATGTATTCTAAAAATTCAATGACGTGTACTTCAGATCCAAGTCTAGACCATACTGAGCCCAATTCTAAACCAATATAACCTCCACCAACAATTACCATCTTTTTTGGAACTTGCTCAATTTTTAAAGCACCTGTTGATGATAAAATTATTTTTTCATCAAATTCAATTCCAGGAAGGGATGTTGGTACTGATCCAGTAGCAATTATAACATTGTCTGTTCTTACTAATGTCTCTTTTTTATCTGAACCTGTAACTAAAATTTCATTTTTAGATTTAAAACTTCCATGACCTTTAAAATATACAACTTTATTTTTTTTTAATAAGAACTCTACACCCTTAGTTAAAATTGTTACTGCTTTATCTTTATTTTTCATCATCTGTTTTAGATTAAGTCTTACTTCACCAACCTCTATACCTTTACTAGATAAATTTTGAGCTTTATGAAATTCTTCAGATAAATTTAGTAAACTTTTTGATGGTATACAGCCAACATTAAGACATGTTCCTCCTAATGAACCTCTAGACTCGATGCATGCAGTTTTTATTCCCAATTGCGCTAATCTAATGGCACATACATATCCACCTGGTCCACCACCAATTACAACAGCTTGAAATTTTTCTATCATCTAAATTTCTAAAAATAACCTTCTTGGATCTTCTAAATTTTCTTTTATCATTTTTAAAAATGAAACTGATTCTTTTCCATCTATTATTCTATGATCATAAGATAGGGCCAAATACATGATGGGTCTTATTTTGATCTGTCCTTCAATGACTACTGGTCTTTCCACTATATTATGCATTCCAAGTACGCCAGATTGTGGTAAATTTAAAATTGGTGTTGATAACATTGATCCGTAAACTCCACCGTTGCTTATAGTAAAAGTTCCACCTTGAAGATCCTCAATTATTAATTTTCCTTCCTTTGCTTTTTCTGAAATATCTTTAATTTTTTTTTCAATATCAGCAAATGATAGTTCATCTGCATTTTTTAAAACAGGTACAACTAAACCTTTTTCCGTTCCGACTGCAAAACTAATATTGTAATAATTTTTATAAATTATATCTTGACCGTCAATTTCTGCATTAACCGCTGGAAAAGATTTTAAAGCAACCACACAAGCTTTAACAAAAAAAGACATGAAACCTAGTTTTACTCCATATCTTTTTTGAAAGTCATCTTGATTTTCTTTTCGAATTTCCAGAATGTTAGACATATCAACTTCATTAAACGTTGTTAGTAATGCAGCATTTTCTTGTGCTTGTTTTAATCTTTTAGCAATTGTCTGCCTCAATCGAGTCATTCTAATTTTCTCTTCTGGACCATATTGAGCTTTTCTCTGAGATGGTTGGGGCTGTGTACCCATTAAACTTATTAAATCACTTTTTAATATTCTTCCGTCTCTGCCTGACCCTTTGACTGATTGAATGTCGATCTTTTTTTCAGCAACAATCTTTCTAACAGCAGGAGACAACGTTTGATTATCTTCTCTAACTTCATCTTTTAAAACCAATGGTTCTTCAACTAAATTTTCTTCTTCAGATTTTTCTTCAAATATTTCAGGTTCTTTTTTTAGTACTTCAAGATTTACAATATTATTTTCTGTTTGTGATGACTCACTTTTTTTTATTTCTTCTTTTTTGATTAAGCCTTCTTTATTTTCTGATACTAATCCTAATAAAGCTCCTACTTCAACTGTAGTTCCATCTTTTGAATTTATTTTTGATAAAACTCCACTTATAGGTGATGGTACTTCTAAATTTACTTTATCAGTCTCTAATTCAACAATTGGTTCATCTGCTTCAACACTGTCACCCTCATTTTTTAACCATTTAGAGACTGTTGCTTCTGCAATACTTTCTCCTAAAACTGGAACTAATATTTTTTCACTCATCAATTTATTCAAATACTTTTTTTATAATTTCTTGTTGTTGAAAAATGTGTCTTTTTGCATAACCAGTTGCTGGTGATGCGTCTGGACTTCTTCCTATATAAGAAACTTGATTATTATTAGCCTTAATATTATCTAATGTCCATTGGATATAATCTCTAACAGAAAACCAAGCGCCCATGTTCTTTGGTTCTTCTTGACACCAATAGAATGTTGCTGATTTGGCATAAGGTTTAAGTTCTTTTACCAATGTTTTTGCTGGAAAAGGGTAAAGTTGTTCTACCCTATATAAAATTACATCATCGACCTTTAATTTTTCTCTAGCTTCTAATAAATCAAAATAAACTTTACCAGAACATAAAATTACTTTTCTTATTTTAGAATTATTTTGTAATTTTATAAAACCATTAGTTTTTGGGTCAATTGCATGGTCCCAAAGTACTCTATGAAAGGAATTAGTTTTGCTAAAATCTTCTAAATTTGAAACACAGTATTTGTTTCTAAGAAGAGATTTTGGTGTCATTATTATTAATGGTTTTCTAAAATCTCTATGCATTTGTCTACGCAGAGCATGAAAATAATTTGCAGGCGTTGTGCAATTCATAACTTGCATATTATCATTCGAACATAACTGTAAAAATCTTTCCAATCTTGCTGATGAGTGCTCTGGTCCTTGTCCTTCATATCCGTGGGGCAATAACATTACTATTCCTGATGCTCTTCTCCATTTTCTCTCTCCAGATGCAATAAATTGATCAATAACTACCTGGGCGCCATTTGCAAAATCTCCAAACTGAGCTTCCCATAGAGTAAGAGTATTTGGTTCAACTAAACTATAACCATACTCAAATCCTAAAACAGCTAATTCAGATAAAAAACTATCAACTACTTCAAATTGTTTTTGCTTATTTGAGATATTATTTAAAGGAACGTATCGACTATTATCTTTTTGATTTCTTAACACAGAATGTCTTTGGCTAAAAGTTCCTCTCCCTGAGTCTTGACCAACTAGTCTAACTGGATATCCCTCCTCTAATAAAGAACCGAATGCTAATGCTTCAGCGGTTGACCAATCAATATTTGACCCTTTTTTAACATTTTCCCTTCTATTATTTAATATTTTTACTGTTGTTTTGTGTAAATTTAATTGATCAGATAATGAATTTATTTTGTCTGAAATTTCTAATAGTTTTTTTGTATCAGCTCCTGTTACACCCCTTTTGTCTTTTCCTCTTTCTGGTTTATATGCTGACCAAGTACCCTCAAACCATTCAATTTTAGGTTTATAATCTTTTGCATTTTTAAATTGATCTTCAAGCAAATTTCTAAAAGTCTTAATCGAATTACTTAAACTTTCCTGTGAAATAACATTTTGATTTATAAGTTTTTTTCCATAAACTTCTGTTGTTGAAGGATGTGATCTAATTTTTTTATACATCAAAGGTTGAGTGAAAGATGGTTCGTCTCCCTCGTTGTGACCAA
>MDTG01201265.1_pt1 | contig 10321 bp, 12 predicted proteins | sample 811421 | NCBI WGS metagenome assembly MDTG01 (sample SAMN05326645, study PRJNA326480) | marine metagenome | isolation source: seawater | place: Pacific Ocean: South East | collected 2011
TATAAGTTTTTCAGCTGCATTCAATTTTTGTAATCGATAGCCTAATTGATTTCTAAACCTCATAAATCCCAACGGTTTTTGTCAAATTGATTCTTTTTCCAATACCACATCATGATCAATCCTGTAATAGCCCCACCAACATGAGCAAAGTGAGCTATAGGTCCTATAGAATAGGAAGAAAATCCAAAAAAAAGATCTACAAATATCAAGATAGGAACTAGAACTTTAGCTTTCACAGGTATGGGAGGAAACAATAACATAAGACGAGCATTAGGAAACAAAAATGCAAAGGCAACCAAAACACCATACAATGCTCCAGAAGCTCCTACCATAACCCCATTATATGCTGAAAGTGATGAAAGTAAATTATTTTTACCAATACGATTAACAAGTGCATATGATAAATCACTAGATTCAAAAAATCGACTTATCTCTGAAGCAGTGAGTCCTTCAGCCGCCAAAAGAGAGGATATATTTCCAATCTGATAGTAGTAAAGAGTTAGCTGCAGAGCAGCAGCACCAAAACCTGTAGATAAGTAGAAAAAAATGAATTTATTTTTACCCCACATTTGTTCAATTGGAGTTCCAAACATGTAAAGTCCGAACATGTTAAAGAAAATATGTCCAAAATCTCCATGCATGAACATATGTGTCAAAGGTTGCCAATACTGGAATTTTGAATTTGAAGGATAATGAAGCGCAAACAAATCGTAAACTAAATTTCCAAGTGAAAGAGAAGCAATAAAAAAAATAATATTTATAATAAGAAGATGCTTTACTGTCTCCGTAATATTCCGCATTTAACTAAGTTTTTGTTCTATTTCTGTCTTTCCTAAATTAATAAAAATTGGTTTATTAAAGGGAGAAACCCTTGTTTCCTTACAGCCAAAAAAATCGTCTAATAAAGACTGTTGCTCTTCAGCTTCAAGTTTTTTTCCTGTTTTAATAGCCAAGCTTTTTGCAAGAGTTTTTGCAATTTGATCAGCTTGACTAAAGTGCTCTCTAGAAAAGCCTGCACTTTCTCCTGAAAGTAATATTTCTATTACTCCTTCTATTTTTGAATGAGGGCAATGTTCAGGACTACCAATAATTTCCAGTAACATCTGTTTTTTTAATCGCATTTGAAATCCCAATGAAACTAATATATCTTTAATTAGATTATACTCCTCTGTTTGCTTGAGGCTAAGTTCAATTTTTAATGGAAAAAGTAATTGTTGACTCACACATTTTTTTGATGTAATAGAGCTTAAAAAACGTTCATATAAGATACGTTGATGTGCTCGGCTTTGATCAATAATTAACATACTCGTTTTAAGTGGGCATATTATATATTTTTTAAATAACTGAAATACTCGAGTACTTTCATAAACATCAATTAAAGTTTTGGTATTTTGAAAATCAACTGGGGCCTTTATATGGATTCCTGAAAATACTCCCTCCAATTCTTCGTCTTTTTGTTTTGTTAGGTCACCTGATTTAAAGGGGTTAAAACTAGCATCCACTTCTATAGAGGGAGATAAAGGGTTTTTTTGTTTGAAAGAATAAGGTGTATCAAAAAAGGTGTTTTTGTCAAAATCCAAAGTAGGTAATACCTGAAAAACTCCTAAACTATGTTTCACTGCTGATCTCAAAATAGCGTAAATATTTTGTTCTTCTTCGAACTTAACTTCTGTTTTTTTTGGGTGTATATTGATATCAATTGTTTTTGGATCAATTGTTATATATAAAAAATATCCTGGATAATATCCTAGCTTTAAAAGACCTTCAAAAGCAGTGCTGACCGCATGATTTAAAAATGGACTTTTGATGAAGCGATTGTTTACAAAAAAAAATTGATACCCACGTGTCTTTTTTGAAAATTCAGGTTTGAGTATAAAGCCATTTAATTGGACTAAAGAAGTCTTTTCTTCTACAGGCACCAAATAAGTATCCCATTTAGTTCCAAAAACAGAAATTATTCTTTTTCTTAATCTCGTGATAGGAAGGTCAAATAAATCACTTCCATTATTGAAAAACAAAAACTTAATTTCAGGGTGTGCTAAAGCAATACGTTGGAATTCATCAATTACATGTCTAAGTTCTACTGTATTAGACTTTAAAAAATTTCTGCGTGCTGGAATGTTGTAGAATAAATTTTTTACTGCTATAGAAGTGCCCTTTGATTTGGTAGATAGTCTTTGCTCAATCACATTACTACCTTCTATTTTTATATAATTTGAAACTTCTTCGTCAGCAGTACGAGTATGAGTTTCTACATGTGAAATTGCAGCTATTGATGCCAAGGCTTCACCCCTAAAACCTTTAGTCTTTATAGAAAATAGATCTTTGGCTAGATTTATTTTTGAGGTGGCATGCCGTTCAAAAGCTAATACAATTTCACTACTGTTCATTCCTATTCCATCATCTATAACTTGGATGAGGGTTTTACCAGAATCCTTTACAATCAATTGAATTGTTTCTGCATCTGCATCTACAGCATTTTCTAAGAGTTCTTTAACTACAGAAGCTGGTCTCTGAATTACTTCGCCAGCAGCAATTTGATTGGCAACATGTTCCGGTAAAAGCGAAATTCTTGAACTCATGAATTAGTCTGAGTAAAAATGCTCAAATCAAAATCCAAAATATAAAGGCAAGTAAAAACCAAGCATAAAATTATTAGTAGTAATCGAAATGAAATGGAACGATTTTTTCTTGTCCGCATTTGAGTTCGCATTTCTTTCCATTGTTTTCCAAAATCATTGCTATTAAATGTGTCTCTATATTTAGAAAACTTTGAATCGAAATCGTAAATGTTGACATTATCTTTTCCTTTGAAATATCTTGGAGTATAATTATATCTTCTGTTTTTTCGGAGTTTAAATAGATTCGATTTTAACATAGTTCAAATTTACAAGAAAGCTGTTAAAACATAAAATCTTGTTATAATAAAATTATCTTTTTCATCTTTCATTTAGTTTAGCCATTTTAAGTGCCGCAAATGCAGCTTCAACCCCCTTATTTCCATATTTACCTCCACTTCTTTCTTTTGCTTGTTGAATTGTATTGTCTGTAAGAACACAAAATATTACGGGTATCTCTGAGTGAACATTGAGGTCTTTAACTCCTTGGGTAACTGCCTGACAAATAAAATCAAAATGTTTAGTCTCACCTTGGATTAAACTGCCTATAGTAATTACTGCATTTGGTTTTTTCTCTTGTGCTTTTTTGGCACCAAATATCAATTCAAAACTCCCTGGAACAGCGCAATACACTATATTTTCTGGATTTACACCAGCTTTGATTAATGTTTCTTGAGCTCCTCTTGCCAGAGATTGGGTGATATCTTTATTCCACTCGGACACAATAAGGTGAATTTTATATGTGCTTACGTCAGGTAAATCATCAAAATTATTTTCAGAAAAGTTTCCTAAGACAGTAGCCATTCTATCGCATTAAGGTTTCAAGCTTTGCTATTTGAACTGCAACTAATTTTGCTTCTTTTGAATTTGGATATTCCCCCTCAATGCGCTTCAAATGTGAAAGTGCTTGTGTATTTTTACCTATTGCTGAGCCCGTCATTGCTGCTTTATATAAATACTTTGGTGTGCTATAAATATTACTATTCATTTTAGATGCTATTAGATAATAATCATAAGCATCTTCCAATTGTCCTATTTGTGCAAAAGCATCCCCAATAGCTCCTTTTGATAAGGCACTAAGTAAAACATCATCTGAACTAAACTGGTCCAAATATATAATTGCACTTTGATAATCTTTCAAATTTAAATATGCCATACCTGCACTGTATGTTGCTAATTTAGCTGCAGGTGTTCCTTTATAATTTTTAATAATATCCAATAATCCGTATTTACCTTCTCCTCCATCAAGTGCTCTTTTATAAAGAGAATCTGCATTTTTACTATTTACTGCCAAATCAAAATAATATTGTGCTTGATTTAATTCACTTGCTGCCTCTTGAACATTAGGTTTAATTACGAAGTTTTGATAGCCTAAATAGCTCAAAACTCCAATTGCAATTGCACCTATAATTGCCAAAATAAAATTTTGATATTTTACCACCCATTCTTCTGTTTTAGAGGCAGTTGTATCTAAAGTTTCAAATACTTCGGCTGTTGTGCTTTCTTCAACAAGTTCTAATGGTTTAGTCGATGTAATAGATTTTTTTGCACCCCGTTTTCTATAAGTTGCCATTGTAATTTAATTTAGCGGTCAAAATTAGTCTTTTTATTCTAATTCAAAAAACCCTAAGCTAGCTACTAACTTATTATTTTTGTATCATATGTATTTAAAAAATCTTACTCTTACACAATATAAAAACATTAATTCAAAAACTTTTGAATTCAATCCCAAGATTAATTGCTTTATTGGTAATAATGGTATCGGTAAATCCAATATTCTTGATGCAATATATCACCTAGCTTTTGGGAAAAGTTATTTTAATCCAATTGCAACTCAAAACATAAAAATAGGAACTGAATTTTTTGTCATTGATGGAATATATGAGAGAGATGGTCGTGAAGAAAAAATTGTATGCTTTTTAAAAAAAGGGTACAAAAAAGTTATGAAAAGAAATGGGAAAATTTACGATAAACTCTCAGATCATATTGGATTAATTCCAACAGTTATTATTTCTCCTGCTGATCAAGATTTGATATCTGAAGGAAGTAATACTAGAAGAAAGTTTATGGATGGCATAATCGCGCAAACAGATAGTTTATTCCTCCAAAACCTATTGGAATACAATAAGATTTTAACCCAACGTAATGCCTTGCTCAAGTTTTTTGCTTTAAACAATACTTTTGATTCAGAAACCTTAAAAGTCTATAACAAGCAGTTAACAGATAGAAGTCATCCCATATTCGAAAAAAGAAAAAACTTTATGGAATCATATATTCCTGTATTTAATCAACGTTACCAAAAGATCAGCGAGGGAAATGAAAAAATATGTTTAAACTATGAAAGTGATTTACACAAAAGTAAACATAATATTCTTCTTAAAGACAGTATAGAGAAAGACAAAATACTCAGGCATACTTCAACTGGAATTCATAAAGATGATATCAGCTTTCTCCTTGATGAAAAATCCATCAAAAGATTTGGGAGTCAGGGACAACAAAAAACCTTATTGGTGGCATTAAAGCTTGCTCAATTTGATTTTTTAAAGAAACGAATAGGAGGATCGCCTATTCTACTTTTGGATGACGCTTTTGATAAATTAGATCAAAAAAGAGTAACACAAATTGTATCATTAGTTGACCAAAAAGATTTTGGTCAAATCTTTATTACAGATACACATGAAGAAAGAACAATTCAAGCTTTGAATGAAATTAAATCCACTTATGAAATATTTAAATTATAGAATTATAAATTCGTTTTGTATTTTATTGATGATTTTATTACTAGAAGATTGCTCGTCTTCAAAAATAATTCAAATAGAGCAACTATCAGGCTATTGGGAAATTGACTTTATTAGCCAAAAGGGAGAAAATTTTATTCCTAAAGGAAAGACTTTACTTTTCGATCACTATCAGCTAAAGTACCCTAAAGGAATTTTAAATAAAGTGGCTCCAAAATTAAATGGAACTTTAATGACATCAGACGATGCTATCTCTTTTAGTATTGAAAAGATCAATAAAAACTATTACATTAGATTTAAATCTACTTGGGATATATGGTCTCGGAAAATTTGTTTTTTGGACAGTCAAAGCTTAATTCTTAAAAATGGAGAACGAGAATTTCATTACAAGAGACCGCTAAAACTAATACCTTAGAAATGAAGAATTCTAAAAATAAATTCAAAACTAAGTCTTTAAAACAAATTTTAAATGAAATCTTAGAACAAAAACCACTTGAAAAAGGTGTGCAAAACGTTCGGATTTGTAATTCATGGGCAGAAGTAATGGGTTCTAATATAAATCAATATACAGAACAAGTAAGTTATTCACACAAAACACTATATATTAGTTTACGTTCTGCTCCATTAAAAATGGAACTTAGATATAAAGTAGATCTTATAAAAGATCGCTTGAATAATTATTTAGGGAAAAAACACATTCAAAAAGTGATTTTTTATTAAAAACATTCTCGGCCAGAAAAATGAAATGCTCCCTCAATCAATGCATTTTCGTCACTATCAGAACCATGAACAGCATTTTCACCCATAGAAGTAGCATATAATTTGCGTATTGTACCCTCAGCAGCTTCAGCTGGGTTTGTAGAACCTATTAAAGTTCTAAAATCACTTACTGCATTTTCTTTTTCTAATATGGCAGCAACTATGGGGCCTCTAGACATAAAGGAAACAAGATCGTCAAAAAAAGGCCTGTTCTTATGTAAATCATAAAAGCGCTCTGCATCATTTTTTGATAGTTGTGTAAACTTTAAAGCTTTTATTTTGAATCCAGCAGAGGTAACTTTTTCTAATATACTTCCCATGTGCCCATTTTCTATTGCATCGGGTTTAATCATCATTAAGGTTTTGTTTGCCATTTTTTTTACGAAAATACTAAATGTATTTTAAAGCTACTTTAGACCCTTTATTGGGATTTTTAATATTGAGAAAAATTCTAAGAATGTAACAAAGACAAATCATGCTAAAGTATTATCTTTGTTTTATATGAAGAAGAGCTTTATTACTGCCTTGGAGCAATGCTTATTAACAACAAAAAAAATAGTAATTCTTCCACACAAAAATGCTGATGGAGACGCATTAGGAAGCTCATTAGCATTAAAACATTTTCTTATTAAAAAAAAACATGAAGTACAAGTCATTTCTCCAAATAATTATCCGAACTTTTTAAAATGGCTTCCTGGAGAGTCTGAAGTTCTAAAATTCAGTAAGTCACCCAAATTAGTAAGAAAACTCATTCGCTATGCAGAACTTATATTTACCCTTGATTTTAATACATTATCACGTGTTGGTGATCTTGAGGAGATCGTAAAAAACTCATCAGGGGAAAAAATAATGATAGATCACCATGAGACTCCTGAAAGTTATACATCACTTCAATATTCTGATCCTTTGATGAGTTCTACCTGTGAGATGGTTTATAATATTATTAATGCATTAGACAAAAAAGCAGTTGACAGAGAAATTGCAACCTGTTTATATACAGGGATAATGACCGACACAGGCTCATTTCGCTACCCTGCTACAACCTCAAAAACTCATAAAGCTATAGCACATCTTATTGAAGCTGGTGCCAATGGAAGTAAAATTTATCAAAAAATATTCGATAGTTCATCAATGGGTAGATTAAAATTACTTGGAATAACTCTTTCAAATATGTCAAGAATACCTGAACTCCCAATAGTATTTATGACCCTTTCACAAAAACAACTAGAATCTTGCGAATTTCAAAAAGGAGATACAGAAGGGTTTGTAAATTATGGACTTAGTTTAGAGGGAATAGTTTTTTCTTGCATTATGATTGAGAATGAAAGTGAAGGAAAAATAAAAATGTCCTTTCGGTCACAAGGAGCTTTTTCAGTAAATAATTTTGCTCGAACCTATTTTGATGGTGGAGGCCACCAAAATGCAGCAGGGGGTATGTCTATGGATTCTATGGAAAAAACTGTTTTACGCTTTAAGAAAGCTGTAAATGAGGTTAGAAATCAATTTGAATAATTAATGTCAAATGAAGTACATTTTTATTTACATAATTATCTTTTTTGTATTTTCTTGCAAAGAAAATACAGCTAGATATCCCTTAAACAAGAAAAAACAACTTTTTTTAAATAATTCTGCCTCACGAAATAAAGCCTTATTAGCTCGTGAAGAGTTTTTGATGAAAAAAGCGTCAAAAGCGGATAGTAATAGAAAATTTCAAATCTCAGAAAAGGGGTTTTTATTTGCTTATATTAAATCTGTATCCAAACAAAAATTATTGCCAATAAAAGGGACAAAGGTTCGCTTTCAATACCAAATTGAGGATTTAGAAAAAAATATACTATATCCTCAAACTAAATTAGGTATAGTAAATTATACAGTAGATCAGGAAGATTTATTACCTGCATTAAGGGAGGGAATTCGTATAATGAGATTAGGGGAAGTTGTTGTATTTCTATTTCCTTCCTACCTTTGTTACGGATATCAAGGAGATGGTGACAAAATTGGCGTTAACCAACCCCTTCGTTTCATTATAGAGCGCCTACCCATCAATTAATAATTAAATTATACATATGAAAAAATTAACCTTCTTAATAATAGCCCTTTGTTTCTTATTTTCTTGTAAAACAGAATATTCTGAGATTGGAACAGGGCTCTATGCGGAAATTAAAACAGATAAAGGTTCTATAATTATAAAACTAGAAAATGAAAAAGCACCAATAACAGTTGCTAACTTTATTTCATTAAGTGAAGGAAACAATCCGAAAGTAAGTGATGAATTTAAATCCAAAAAGTTTTATAATGGTCTAAAATTTCACAGAGTGATAAAAGACTTTATGATACAAGGAGGAGACCCCCAAGGTCAAGGTTCTGGAGGTCCTGGCTATAGGTTTGATGATGAATTCAGCGAACTTACTCACAAAGGGCCAGGTATATTATCAATGGCAAATAGTGGTCCTGCAACAAACGGAAGCCAATTCTTTATAACACATAAAGCAACTCCTTGGCTGGACGGAAAACATTCTGTTTTTGGAGAAGTTATTAAAGGACAAGAGATTGTAGATAGTATAGAGCAAAATGATGTGATCCAAGAAGTAAGTATAATTAGAAACGGGAGTGAAGCAAGGAAGTTTGATGCGCCTAAAATCTTTAAAAATTACTTTGAAAATAAAGAAGCTTTCGCCAAAGAGAAAGAAGCCAAAAAAACAAAAATTAAAGAAAAAAATATGGCTAAATTTAAATCTCTTAAGAAAAAAGCGATATTGACAAAATCTGGATTAAAGTACACCATCACTTCTAAAGGCAAAGGAAAATTGGTGAAAACTACAAATAAAGCAATGGTTCACTATGCAGTTTATTTTGTAGATGGTACTTTGCTTGAAACCAGTAAGGAGGAAACAGCAAAGTTAAATGAGGCTTTAAACTTTCAAAAACTAAATGCAGGTATGTATTCTCCTATATCTGCACAAGTAGGTCCAGAAGATCGTATGATTGATGGATTTAAAGAGGGTTTAAGATTGCTTAAGGAAGGGGATAAAGCAACTTTATTCTTGCCTTATAATCTTGCTTATGGAGAGAACGGTTCTAGAGGAATCCCTCCTAAATCAGACTTGATATTTGAAGTTGAAATTTCTAGTGTAGAAAAATAATCCCACTAATAAATTAAAGATTCTTTTGGCTTTTTAGAAATAAAGGAAAATTAAAGTTTGGTTTGAAAAAAATTCATTTCTTTCTTATTTGCTTAATACCGTTTCATTGGATAGTCTTAACTGTTCTAAAACAAAATCCCTTCTTTGTTGAAATCTTTTACAGCCATGGTTTATATCCTGCTATTTTTAAACTCCATCGTTTCTTCTTTTACAACATACCCTTTTCTTTAGGAGATCTTATTTATGGTTTTGCTTTAATTTATCTTTTTAAAAGCTTAAAAGATTTGTTAAAAGGTAAATTGAAAGTCAAGTTTGCTTTATGGAACTTACTCTCTTTAACATCTTTAATTTTACTACTTTTTAATTTGAATTGGGGATTAAATTATTACCGAATTCCATTACATAAAAAATTGGGATATAAGCTCAGCTACAAAGAAAATCAAATACAAAATACTTTTAATAAATTGGTAAGTGCAACTAATCAATTACACCATCGTCTCTGCAATAACGACAGTATTGCTGTAAAAATTCATTATTCCAATCAAAATATTACTGAAATGATAGAAAAAGAATTTGATTTTGATTTAAATAAATTCAAATCTAGACCATTTATAAAAAATTCGATTTGGAGTAGTTTGTTAAGTTATATGGGATATGCTGGCTATTTGAACCCATTTACTTTGGAATCACATGTAAATAATAAAATTCCAAAACTTAATTATATAGTTACCGCTGCTCATGAAATGGCTCATCAAGTAGGTGTAGCATCAGAAAGTGAGGCAAATTTCATTGCTTTTTATTCAAGCGTTAGACATACAGATCCTTTTATAAAATATGCAGGTTATGTCTTTGCATTAGGATACTGTTATCAAGAACTTTTTAAGCTAAACCCTGAACTAGCCAAAAATGGAATAAAAACTTTAAAGCCAGGTATATTAAAAAACTTTAAAGAATTATCTGATTTTTGGATTCGTTATCAAAACCCTTTGCAACCTTTTATAAAAAAAGGTTATGATTCTTATTTAAAAGTAAACGGACAGAAAAAAGGAATTAAAAGTTATAA
>MDTG01228454.1_pt1 | contig 10321 bp, 3 predicted proteins | sample 811421 | NCBI WGS metagenome assembly MDTG01 (sample SAMN05326645, study PRJNA326480) | marine metagenome | isolation source: seawater | place: Pacific Ocean: South East | collected 2011
CGGCAGTGCACCCCGGAGCGAATCGTGGGTTGAACGAGCGGTGCTTGTGGTTGAGGCCATCCTTGCTGTTGTTGCTGAGGCCAACCTTGTTGTTGCTGTTGAGGCCACCCTTGCTGCTGCGGTTGTTGCCACGGTTGCTGGGGAGGTGCTTGAGGCGGTTGAGGCGGCTGGCGAGGCTGATTCGGTGGCACCTGAACGGGTGTGGGTTGTTCCCCAGCGACCGGTTGGCGCTGTCCGAGAGGACGGCGAACGGGAGCCACTGGTTTCGGGAGCGAGGCTGTTTTTTCCGCTGCTGGCGAGGAAATAAATTCTGAAAGTGAAACCACACCATCTCCGTCGGCATCTGCCTCTGCGTGCAGCGCAGTGGCTTCTTCAATGGTGGTTCCGGTAGCCTGCGCGAGTTCTTCAACGTCCAAAGCGCCGCTCCCATCTTCATCGGCGGCAATAAAATGCTCCGCAGCGCTGACAAATTCAGGTTCTTCTTCGATTTCAGGCTCGGGAGTTAAGGCGCTGTCTGGCTCTGTTTCTGAAACCAATTCTGAGCTAAAAGCACCGGAAAATGCATCCTGAGTTGCTTTCGCAACTTGCTTCTCGCTCTCTATGTTCACCATTGGCTCGGGTTCATCCTGTTGAGCGACAACAGGGAGCGCTACGGTACTTTCAGGAATCGGGGGAGTTGGATTTGATGTTGGAACCGCTGCAACTGGAGTGGACGAGGGAAGTGGGACTGGAGTTGGAGGAGATTTGGCCACGGGCGGGGCTGGCGCTGGCGTAGGGCTGGCTGTCGGAACGGGTTCGGGCAACGATGGCGAATCAGGGACCTCAACGGTGGCTGCGGCAGCTGAACCACTGGCAAGGGCAGGGATCGGAAGCACATGGCCAGCGACGTCAAGAGCTGCGTCCAGTTCTTGATTGATGGCGACCAAGGCAGCGACAGAACCTGGCACATCGCTCAGGTAGCCTTCAAAGCCCGTCATGTACTTCGTTACTTCATCCTTGGAGCCAGTTTGGTAGGCGACAGCGAAGAGTTTCATCATCCGCATGGGGTCTGCGAGTCGCTCAAGGTTGGTTTTGCTTGCTTCGTCAATTCCCGGAGCAGCAGGCTCCATGTCTCCGCTTGAGTCAGGCATACCGAGCGCCCGGAGGAGCGGGTCGGGCATGCTCATCAAACCGAGATGCCCAGCCACGAGGTAGTAAATTTCACCGCCTTCGCATTGCATGCGTTCGCTTGCCGCTTCGAAGTCGAAATCACCAGGACGGAGGACGATGTCGGACAAGAGTTCGAAAAATTGAATCATGGCTTGTTCTCGCGGCATCGCCATCATCGAATGGAGAACATCGCTGGATTCTGTCGCACCAAAGTAGGCGGCGGCATCGTCCACCTCAATTCGCGGAGAGGTTGTTGGCATCTCGTCTGACATCCTTCTCCCTCCATCGGTGTCTACCGTCGGTCCCCATTTAAGCCCTCATGAAGGTAGTCAATCACGCTTGTTCTTTGCGAGGTTGCATATCGCTCTGGATTGTTCGGCAGTCCACCCTGTTTCTTGGAGTTGCATCAAGATAGTACGCTCTTGGTCACCTTCGGTAAATGCGCCCGCCACCCAGTCAACGGCGGCCTCCCTGTCCTCGGCCTGCCAATCTTCAAAGATGCTCAAATCAACGTTGATCTTAGCCTTTCGAACCTTCTTTCCGGCTGGCTCCTCTGCCTCATTCACCACCTTCTTTTTCCCTGCTTTCTGGGGTGCAGCAGGCCTCTTTGAGGCAGAGACATTGCTCGGTTTACGGCTCGGAGGCCCGCCGGAAGTCCGGCGTGATGGTCCACTGGGAGCGCGACTGGTTGAACCTCCGTCCTTCCCACGACCAGTGCCGGGTGGAGGACTGCTTGGGCCTGATGTTTTTCTCTGGGGTTGAGAGGTTCGCTGAGGAGCGGGGCGGGAACGTTGTGGAACGGCTGACGCAGTCCGGTCGAGGCGGTCAAGGAAGCTTTCCTCTTCTTCCTCGTCCTCGTAAAAGTCATGGTAATCGTCGTCTTCCTCGTCCTCGTCCTCACGACCAATCAGGCGAGCAATCACAATCCCGACGACCAAGAGCCCGCCCAAACCACCAGCGACGAGCATGATGGTTCCCGCGGCACCTCCCAACAGACCTTCTTCTCCGTCCCCTGACGCAGGAACATAGGGGCAGCCATCATCGTAGCCGTCAATGCCTTTGGCTTTCGTTGGGCAATTGTCTGCGTCGTCCATCACGCCGTCAAGATCTGTGTCCCGTTGTGAGATGTGGCAACCTTCCGAATCAACTTGCAAACCCGGCTTTGTTTTGGGACAAAAGTCTGCGTTGGTTGCGCCGGCCACGAATTCACCTGGCCATGAAGGGTCCCGGGTTTCGTTCCATGAAGGGTCTCCCCAGTTATCGCCAAAACCATCGCCATCCTGATCAAACCACTGCGTCGCGTCACTTGGGAAGGCATCCCCGGTTTGGTTCACGTGAAGGCCAGTAGCGCCATCAACATCGTACGCGTAGACGTCGCTGTATCCGTCTCCATCAAGATCGGTGTCAAGCTCCGTTTCATCGGTGCAACCGTTCTCGAGGATGGGAAATCCGGGTGGGGTGTCATCGCAGGCATCGTCCAAGTCCAACAAACCGTCTCCGTCGCTGTCTCGTTGGGCTTGAGAACATCCATTTCCGTCCACGTTCTCACCCTGGCCAGTGTTGGGGCAATTGTCCTCCGGGTCATTGATACCATCTCCATCCGAATCCGACGTGCGCTGTTCTTCACTGCAACCTTGCGCATCGGCAACGACACTTGGAGGCGTGTTTGGGCAGATGTCAACGTCGTTGTTGACACCGTCCTCATCGTCGTCAAGTTCCGATTGTGAACACCCTTCCTCGTTCACTTGCTCTCCAGAAGGAGTGTTTGGACAAACGATGTCGAGTTCGTTGACAAGGCCATCACCGTCATCATCGCTTTGATCAGTGATACGGCACCCAATGCCGTCCGTCCCATCGAGCACACCGGAGACCGTCGGGCACAAGTCGCCCTCAAATCCGACTGGATTATCACCAAAACCATCACCGTCTCGGTCTTTGGATTGTGTTTTCTCGTTGGGGAAAGCATCACCCAGTTCATTGAATCGCAGACCGGTGTCAGGGTCAACATCGAACGTGTAATCATCGGTGTAGCCGTCGCCATCGGTGTCAAGGCACCCGTAGGCATAGACGGTCAAGTTGCGTCGGGTTGAATTCCCCCATTCGGAGGGGCAATCATCGATTTGGATGCCTTGAGCGTTTGTTCCGTTGTAGTATTGTGTCCAATTGTCGGCGAAACCGTCGTCATCGGTATCGTTGGCTGCCGCCTTTCGCTGAGGAAAACGGTCGGGATTTGTGGCGTTCAGGGATCGGTTGTCACCGTAGCCATCCCCGTCCGTGTCCTTCCACTGTGTCCCGTCGAACGGCCAAACGTCCGCTCCATGCTCAATGGCGTTCCATTCGAAAAAGGTACCCTCGTCCGAAGGATCGCTTGCTCCGTCGCCGTCACTGTCCAAGCAGCCGTTTCGATCTCGATAGGATTCACCGTAATCCCACGGACAATAATCTCCGAACAGCGTGTCCGTATCGTTGTCGCCATAACCGTCTCCGTCGTAGTCGTCGTATTGAGAGGCGAGGTAGGGGAAGAGGTCACCGCTGTCGGCGTTTGGATCGAGGGCAGTGGCGCAACAATCTACGCCGTGGTTATCCCCGAAGCCATCTCCATCGGTGTCGAGGGCTTGCTTCCAATTGGAATAGAATTCATCGCCATCGGCGTAGCCCAGCAGGTTATCGGACCAACCGTCTTGGTCCCTGTCTTCGCACCCAAAGCGGTCAATCCACGAGGTACCTCCCGCATCATCGCATCCGTCGATGTTGTCCCTGAAGCCATCGAAATCGTAATCATCGCATCCTTGGAAAATAAATGACGATGAACCTGCATCGTTGGGGCAAGCATCCGCAAGGGGTCCGAGGGGGTTATCGCCGTAGTTGTCCCCGTCAGTGTTCATCCACTGGTCGGGAACGCTTGGCATGGCATCGATCATGTCGAAGACCAAATCGCGGTCTGCATCAGGGTACAAGCGGAGCATGATCACGTCGTTATCCACTTCATCCCAATACGCCATGTGAACGGTTCCGTTGCCATCAAACGTGGCATGGACCGGGCGGTTGGACACGATGTCTCCAAATTGGACCGACATCCAAGGCGCCGGTTCACCCGATGCATGGTCAATTTCAACGCTGTTGAACACCAGGTGGTGGCTGGTTGGGTCGCTGGTCAGCAACACCAGGTGGTCGCCTGCATGAAGCACATCCCAGGCACCGTTTACTGCAGCGGCTGGACGTTCAGCTAATGTGGTCCAAACCCCCGTTTGATTCAATCCATAAATGGACGAGATGGCGTTTCCGCGAACGGCCATCAAGGGATGGTCTCCGCCACTCAAGTCAAGACGGTATTCGTTGTTGGTTCCGCTTGGTTGCGGCGCCGTGTGTTCCTGCCAAACATCGCTTCCTGGCCACAACTCGTGGACGCTGAGTGCCCCACCCGTGGTCAACGCCGCCAGCAAAAGCGAGCCGTTGTCCAAAACGGTCAATCCAAGTTCGCTGTGAAGGTCCGTGTGGTTGGCGATGTCATGCTTGGAGAGTTCGGTTCCGTCGTACATCCAAACGGCCAGATTGGTTCCAGTGCCGTTGGAGGATACAAGGCCAACGGCGAGGGAATTATTGGAAAGGACGGCAGTGGGGTGTTGAATTGACACCGCTTCATGTTCTTCCCCAAGATCGGTGAGAGTCCAACTTGAACCCCCAGTCGCCAACTCAAGCTGTGAAGTGGTGTTGTGCCGGTAGACGAGGTGAGGTATGTTTTGGTCATCGACCTGAACGTCAATGGCCGAAGCGAGGTTGGCGTTTGTTCGAACCAATTCAGAAGACCAACCACTCGAGGTCTGGGTAGCGGCGTAGATTTGTTGGCCGAGACCTGAGGTGTAAGCAAGAACTTGTTTGTTGTCATTCGTTGTTGTTGAGCCGAGCCATTGGCCCATGGTACCCGTGCTTGCAACGGTTTGTTCAACAGCCGTCATGGATGAAGTGGAGTGGAAGTTCATGTGCGATCTGTTCTCAGTAAACAACACCGGCTGACCCGATGCACGGACGTCGAAGGAGATACCAAGGTGGCTTGTGTTGAGGCTGACGACAGACTGGTGGACCCACTGTCCTCCAGGCGTCCCGTCGTTCATGTGCTCGAGTTTCGAGACGTGAGTCCGAAGGGCGTCAACGTGTGTGAAAACAAGACTGGTTTCACCTCGACCGGCAGTTCCAAGCTGCACGTCGTTTATGGAACCCTGGTAGGTAAATGAGATCGATTCCCAATCCCGCTCGCTCAACATCAGATAGGTCAGACCGTACGCATCGCCGCGATCGGATGAACGCAACGAGTAGAACAACTCGCTCAAGCCATCACCGTTCACGTCCCCGTTGCTGGCCAAAAGAAGCCCGAGCCGCTCGCTGCTGTTTCCTTCAGCAAGCAATTGACGGTCATCACTCAGTCCAGTGGCCGATCCGAGGAAGATTTCAACCCGACCCGAAGAGGAACCCATACGGCTCGAGACATACACATCGTCGTAACCGTCCGCGTTGATGTCACCTGCTGCGACGATGGATTCACCGATTCGAGCATTTGGAACCGACGGCGAGAATCGCCAATCGGCCTCTCCCGGCAGAGGCTGATCTGTGCCTTCAAAGAGCCAGAGGGAACCGGCCCCAAACGTTTCTGTTCCGTTGAGCGGCTCAGTGATGATGTGTTCGTCAAAACCGTCCCCGTTAACGTCGCCCACGCAGGTGACGGACAAACCAAACAGGCGACCTTGGAGAAGCGAACTGAGGGTGTGGTCTGCCGAACCGTTGTATCCGGATGATGAACCGAAGAAATACTCCACCGATGAGTAGGAGAGAGTATTCTGGTAGGAACCCGTGTTGCCAACGATCAGCTCATCATAACCGTCGTTGTTGACGTCGCATCCTTCCAACGAGCGACCAAACAAATCCCCGCCCTGGGTTTGTGTGACGTTTCGCAAGGGGAACAAGCCCGTGCTGTTGCCAAAATAGAGATTGACCTTGCCTTGATCGGTCTGCGAGTCGCTTACAACGACACTGAAATTACGAGCCGTAGCGGCAAGAACATCGCCACCGCTGGGTTGTTGAAGCGTCGCAAGGGTACTGCCCAAAGACTCGTTTTCACTGCCCGTAAGGTTAGACCAAGGTGAAGCAGAGAGGCCTGACTGGTTTCCGAGGAACACATGGACAAGGCCGTGGCGCGCAAGGGGGTCACCGGTTGGAGCCCACCCCGGAGAACCAATGGCTAAGTCAACCATGCCGTCGCCGTTAAAGTCGCCAATGTCCATCCCTGCTCCATAACGTGCCCCATCATTTTCGCCTGCGAGGATAAGGTCGGGTAGAGCGGAAAGGCCCACTGATGAGCCATAGTAGACGTTGACTCGTCCATTGTCTTCCATCTCTACCAAGTCTGCGTTTGGCGTCGAAACAAGGAGGTCGTCAAAGCCATCGTGGTTCACGTCAGCCAGCAACATCAAGCCTTCTTCCTCATCCATCTCGCCTTCCAGCGCGTCGGAGGGTGTTGAGTCAACTCGCCCCGAATCCTGGCCTGCGAGCGAACGGATGAGGTTGATGGAAAAGGCAGACTCGGTCTGTGTTGCTGTGGCGATCTGCTCAATGTTGTTGGCGTCAAGGTCCATGCCAAGGGCATCCACGAGGTCGTCGCTTTGGAGAAGAACACGACGATCGTGGTCCGCTCCATCAACCTTGAGGAGGATGATTTCATTCGTGGATGAGCGGGAATACAAGATGTGAGCCACACCGTTGTCGTCAATGGAGAGCTTGAATTGTTCACCCACTGGACCGGCATCCAACAGGGCGTGCGTCCAATAGGCGCCGCTGAAATTCACTTGGTGCAGGGAACCTGTCGAGGCCCTCATCAGGCCCCACTCCAAACCTTGAGGCGTGATATCGAGCTCGAGGTGGGTTGGTGAGACGTCTTCCATGATGGTGCGCGTGTGGTATTTTGCGGTTTCATACCCTTCGACGTTCTGGTTCGGGGTGGCATAGCGACCCATTTTGAGGTCATCTCCATCGGCATAAAGCACTCGAGGAAGTTCGTTTGCAGTCACGCCAATGGCGCAGTCAACCAAAGCCGAAGCGTTGGATGCGGCAACGGTGTCGACCAGTGTGTCAATCCACACGCCGCTTGGTCGATGAACGGCCGTGCGAACCGTCCCTTCTTCAGTGCTCCAACAAAGATGTGTTTTATCAAAACGAGACAATTTCATATCGGGCGTCCCGTGATGTTCTCCGTACGGGAGGTTGAGTGCATGGCTGGACCACAGGTCAAGCATGGACTCCTCTCGAACAGCCACCTGAACGAGTCCATCAGCGTCGATGGTCATTCCGCCGAGGTCATGACCATGGCCGGAGGCAACCGTAAACGGACCGCTAAATTGCACATGCCCAGGTTCGTCCAGGACCGGCTCGGTGAGGTTTGCCGAAAAGAATGGCCCCATAAGGGACAGAAGAAAAATCAAGACGAGCATGACGCTTTTCTTCCCATTTTTCTGAAAAACATCATCCGCCATGGCGTCAGCACGGACGCCAACCTTGAAAATCATTGTTCACACTTGGTTTGACCCCCATAGGGGGTCATCACCGTGCAGGAATGCGCACCGTTGCCTTGAGAAGGATGGGGCCTTTGGAGTTCATGTGGCAGGCCAAGCATGCGTCGTCTTCGCAGCCGGAGCGTGGGCTGATGATGAGGTCGTTCAAGCGTTGGTTGACAAAGCAGACGTGATCGTAGCCTGCGACGGAGCCCTAACCGAGTGCCTTCGAAAAGGCATCAACCCTCAAGCCGTCATCGGCGACATGGACAGCGTTGACAACGATCTTTTGGACCGCTTCGCAGCCACGGGAGGCCTTGTTCAGCACGAAACCGATCAAGACACCAATGACCTGACAAAAACACTGACGTGGGTGGAACAACAAGGCATCTCCGGTTGCAGCATCGTTGGAGCCACTGGTGGAGACCCGCAACATGAGTGGGCAAACCTGATGACGTGCGCAGGTTCGACCTTGGACATAAGATGCGAAGGTTTGCACCAAGTGTACCGGTTCTTTGGCCCCGACACCTTTTGTTCTATAGAATTATGGCCCGGAGCATCTTTCTCAATCTTCGCTATCCCGGAAGCTCACGAAATCCACCTTTCTGGAGCAAAGTTCGAACTCAATGGCACATCCTTATTTCTCGGTTCAAAAGGGCTGCACAACGTAGCCACCTCAGCGATGGTGAAGCTCTCGTTCAAGCGTGGTCGCTTGATGATGATGCATCCTCGCTTTGGGTCGGAGGGGGAAGGAAGGAGCGGAGCATAGCCGAATAGTCTTCCACGCCGTCCCAGTCTTGCGATTTTTGGTCGATTCGTGCTTTTTCCATCGTTGCTTCAAACCCACCCCAATCTTCGATCAACTTGAGCTTAAACGCAGCTTTTGGCGTATAACCGGGAAGAAAATTACGCCACAAGAAGGGGATTCGACCCGGTGTAACTTGGTTGACAATGCGGACGATGGAAGTGTTGCATGTGGTAAGCAGAGAATGGTACCATTCAGGATTAACAGCAAGGTCGTTCAATTTTTTTACCATCTCCATCAACAACTCCCTGTTCTTTTCGGGTGGAGTCATCGCTCTGAACATGTAGTCCTTGTTGCCCCGACCATGGGTGCGCAGTCCCGTAACATCCCGCTCAAACCCAACGAGTAAATAGAGTTCATACGCACGCCACAAGCCGTCCCAGGGGTGGTAACGTTCGCCTTTTTCGCGACGCGATTCAAAGGAAAACGAAAGGCAGGTTCCTTCACCGAACTCAAAGGTGAGGTACGTATGGGCCAATCCCTTTATTGAATGGAAATGGTCCACAATGAACCAAACGTCCTTCAAATCATCCAAATCAACACGAACCTCGTCAGCCCAATTTTCATCACGGTCCTTGGTGGTACGCCACTTGAAATCACGGACGTTGTGAAAGGTGATGCTCGACCCGTCGACCGTGGCGGTCGTCAAATGTTCACAGTCTGCAGCCCATTCCAATTCCAACGAGGGGACAAGCGGGCGAATACGCGTGCGCCAGATGTACACCAATCGAAGGCCGACCAGGACAGCTAACGCTCCAAGCGCAAGCATCGCTCCTTGGACCAAATCCATCTATTCCCACCTGTGCCAAATACGCCATTCTTGATCCCACCAATCAACCTCTCCCCCGGGGTGTTGACGCCAAAGAACCCCTTGGTCGTCAACGGTGGTTGGCAAACCTTGCGTGTCTGGTGAACCATCGGCTAGAACTTGTGGAGTCGGGCCAAGTGAAGGCAATTCAAGGGCATCGGGCTCTCGATTGCGAACCAGTAAAATGAACACCAACACAGAGACAACCAACGCCAGAGCTCCGATGGAGAACCAACCAACGGATTCGGTTTCCGTCTCAGGACCAAGAGAAGTCGATGGCAAACCTTCCCGTTCTTCAGCGTCCAAATCTGGACCAGGAAGGCGAATCAGGTTGGTCCCTTCCGTAGAAGAAATCAATTTCTCAGTGATGACCTCAAGAGTGATGAGGTAAGCCCCTGCCGGAAGGTTAGAACAATCCAAGACCGTAGAATTGGCACCCGGAACGACCTCACCCTTTACCCTCCAAATCTTGGTGAGGTCCGCCGGAGAACGGCCGTCGGATGCGTCCATGCGAACATTGCAAGGTGTCTCGGTGGTGTTTTCATGACCCGAGACGGCCAGAGTAAAGAGGGGAGCAGGACGGTTTTCTATTGTGAAATTGAGGGTGCTTTCTGCGGTTTGACCCAGACCGTTTCGGTAGGTCTCTTTCAGTTCGTAATTCCCCGCAGGCCATGAGGAACAGTCCAAGATTTCATCGGAATCAAGGACGCTAAACGGCGCTCCTGTGAACGTCCGAACACCGGTTTCACCGTATCGAGGGCCTGTCTCATCGCCGAAGTTGCGAACGATTTCACATTCCTCACCGGTTTGCAACATAAATCCGGCATTGAGGACTAAGTCAACGCGTGGGACTTGGAGAGCTGGTTCGAGGACAAAGGTTGGAAGAGGGTAGGTTGCGATGAACTCGCCATTTTCATCGAAGAAATCCAAGCGAAGACCGTGTTCACCTTTTGACCATGCATCGTAGACGAGCGTGATGTTGGTTTGACCTTCAAAGGCGACTTCCTGCACCTCGAGAAC
>MDTG01311873.1_pt1 | contig 10321 bp, 10 predicted proteins | sample 811421 | NCBI WGS metagenome assembly MDTG01 (sample SAMN05326645, study PRJNA326480) | marine metagenome | isolation source: seawater | place: Pacific Ocean: South East | collected 2011
TATTTCTAAAAACTATAAATATATTGTTGGAGGCAGAACCGCTGCTCTTAATGACCTTGTAAAAAATGGTTTCTTAGGAAAAGTTTTTTGCATGTTTAACTCAACTGAATATTTTGATAAGATAAATTATAGTTATCCGAATGCTGAATTATGGCCAGATTCTTTCTCTAGTGAAGGTGTAACTTTGGTAGACCGTAAAAATAATCCAAAATGCGATTTACCTAAAACTAATTGTTATTTTCCTAATTTAAAAATATTTAATATTAAAGATATTATTGATTATATAATATAACTTATATTAATCTTTTAATATTTAAAATTATTCTAAATTTATCCAAAAATTTAAATATAAAATATTTTTTTGCTATTAATATTGATTAAAAAATAATTACATGATTTTCTACTTTCCATATTGTATTATTACGTTAAATTTAAATTCAATTGTTTTATAAATTTTAATACTTACCTAAAAATTTTTTTAGAAAATGTTTTTATTAATTATTCTTCATCAGAACTATTAATTAAAATGCATAATATTTATATTTATATTTATATTCTATTCCTATGTTAGTATTACATAGTGAAAAATTTACAAATTAGTTTTTAGAAAAGAGAAAGGCAATTTAATGTCAAAAAAAAAATTATTATGGAACGAACAGGCAAAAAACATACTTAGTGTTTTTTGGTTAAGGCCATTCAGTGCAGTAATTAGATTAATAGAGGCTCAATTATTATCCTTAGATAGTTATGAAGGTTCATCATTAGAACTAGCTTGTGGAGATGGTATTTTTAGTTACTTGGCAAAGGGTGGAAAATTACCTGATTCTTTTTGTGCTTATAAAGATATCAAAACAACTCATCAATATGAACCTGATTCACCAAATAAATCAGTTGATTTATTTGATCAAAAAATTTCAGAATTTAATGCTTATCCGAAACAAAATTTTCCATTGTGGGATTATGGCTTTGATCACAAAAGTCAACTTTTAGAAAAAGCAAATCAATTAAATGTTTTTAAAAATACACATAATTTAAATTTTGATGATCATGAATTTAAATCAAAATTAATAGATATTGTTGGAAGAAATAGTATTGATTTGGTTTTCTCCAATTCACTTTATTGGACCCAAAATACTAATCTTGTTTTGACTTCTTGCAGAGAAATAATGACTGATAATGCAACAGCTTTATTTACTCTTATTTCACCGAGATATTTTCAAAATATGACATTAAATAGAAGAAGGCACCAAAGTCATTTCGCCAACTTTCTTGACAGGGGAAGGGCCTCATTATTTTATAACCCTCGATCATATGAAGATTGGTACGATATTTTCAATAATGCTGGACTCGAAGTTGTAGAGGCCATACCATATTTTTCAGATGATTTAGCTATTTGTGCAGAAGAACTTGATCAAAGAGATATATATCCTTATTTTAGTAAACTTTACTATAGTAGTTCAAAAGAAATGCAGAAAGAAGTTAAATCAGAATATATGAATCATTATGGGGAAATGATAAGAACTTTTCTTGTAGATTATGAACTACCCTCAAGCGAAGAAAATAGTTGTTATTTTATTTTCAAATGTAAGAAAAAATAAAATTTACATCGCTTCAAGATTTGTAGTGAAGAAGTAAACTTTTATCTTATTATTCGTGTATTTCCGTAATGAATTACTTCGCAACCCTCAATCTTTTGGCATTTTCTCCATGGGTCAATAATTACAGAACCTTTGGGAAATAAAGATTGTAATTTTTTTATAGAATCAGCATTAGGATTTGGATCTAAGCATCCTAAGAATGTTGTCTCAGGGTCGTGCGCTATGAGATAAGCAGCTGGTCCTAAATTCTCGGGAACTTTATCTCCGGTATATTCATCTTCAAAATAAACTTCGACTTTCATTTCTTTTACAAAATGAGCAACTAGAACACTATAAGATCCTTCTTCGTAGGGAACATGTGGTTTATATGCTTTTCCTATTATCACAACTGGTAAGCCTGTGCTAACTAATTTTTGGGCTAAGTTTTTTGCTTGGACTTCTCTGGCCTCCATTATAGAATCAAATAAATCGTATCCTAAGCCAAGTTTCTCAGACATGAATCTTAATGCTATATTATCTCTTGGATGACATGCTCCACCATCTCCCATCCCAGCAGTCATATATCTAGGCCCCATTATTCGTTGGGTAGAATTTTTTAAAGCGTTGGTAACTACATCTACATCAATATTCCCTTGCTTTTCAGCAACATCTTGGATCATATTAACAAGACTTAACTTGGCAGATATAAATGTGTTGTAGAAAATTTTTATACATTCACATTCGTCCCAAGTCCCAACAACATATCTTGGATTGTTTTTCATCATTGGAGTGTAAAAATTTATAAGCTCTTTAGCATCTCCTGTCTCTGAACCATCAGATGTTCCAATCATCACCATCTCTGGATTTACAAAGTCCCAACCGACAGTACCCATAGCAATAAGATATGGATTGTAGACAAATCTTGCATTTTTAATTAAAGGTTCTAATTCTCTTCTTACAGTTCCAGGTAGAACTGTAGATATCAATACAACTAATTTATTTCTGTTTGAATACTTATTTACATCTTGTAAGATATTTTTCACAATTGAGTAATCAAAATCTTTATTTGGTAAGTGATGGGTTGGAAATCTTCCGTCATAGGAAGGATCATGAGGAGTTGGCGCTGCAATAAAAATAATATCTCCAAAATTTACTGCTTCCTTGATTGAATTAACCATTTGAAAGTTTCTAGGATGTCTTGGAGAGATATCAAATCCAACCGTTGGATAATTATCAGCAATTACCTCTGCACATGATTGTCCTAATTTACCTACACCAATCATGGCTACTTTATTTTCTAGCAACATTTAAAAGTTTATATTTATGTATTTTTCATTTTATTTAATTTTTAGTGTTAACAGAAACTAATGTAAAGTTCCATAAATTATATGTTTATATTTATGAAAATATTTATATTACACATACTAAAAATTTGCTTTTAGATAAATTTTCTAAATATATTCAAATTATTATTAAACTTAAATCTTATTTGCAATTGCAACATAAATATTGCAAAACTGATTTGGGAATATATGCATTAATAAATTTTGTATTTTTTTACCAACAAAAGAAAGTTTATAACCCTCAGATCTAGCTAGGTTTTCATCAAAGTGACGATGTCTTTTATTTCTAAAGAAAGCAAATTTATACAGTATTGGCATATTTTCTACTGGCTCAATTGATAATACCCTGAAACCATTTTTTTCTAGTAGATTTACAAATTCTGACTTTGTCAAATTCATCTTATGAAAAAATTTGTCTTTTCTAAGGAATTTTTTTGAATTTTTCCACCAAGAAATAAAATCATTAATTCTTGTTTGAATATTATCTGATCTAAAAGAAGCACATAAATATCCATTGGGTTTTATAACCCTGTGAGTTTCTTTAATTGCTGTTGACAATCCATTCTCAAGGCCATGATAGAGTCCAAATGCTAATACGCATCCAAAAGTTTCATTTTGGAAAGATAAATTTTTAATATCTTCTACTTGAACATTAAGAGTTTTATCTACTTCCTTAAGTTTATTTATCGCACAATCAATATAATCAATACCATATATATTTTTTGAACGTTGATGAAAGTATCTTAATACTCGTCCAGCACCACATCCAGCTTCCAAAATAGGTTCTGATGATAAAGCAACAGCATCAATAGCATATTTTAAAGGGTATTTATTCTCATTTGCTATAGCCATATCTACTGGAATTGAACTCCATCTATCATTCCAATATTCTTTTATATTGGAAGATCTATATGTAATTCTCATAGTACAAAAATTTAGATGTATAAAGTATGATAAATACAATTTTAAATCATAGTAAAAAATTCTTCTTCCATGAATTTTCAATTTTACTTTAAATTCTAAAAATTCAGTTTTTTAATAAATATTTTTTATCTGCTCAGGAATAAAAATCTTATTTCTTATATTTAAACTTAACCATCGAAAACAAAATGATATTCTGTAAGAAAACCAAAATAGATTTTTAAGTATAAAAAGTGTATTTTGTTTCTTCAAAGCATATATAAAAAATTTCTTTTCATAATTAGAGGGTATGAATATGAGAAGGATAATAATAGGGAGCAATAAGTAATAAGTTAATTTATTCAATTTTAAGATTGTATTGTGACCCTGATTATTTGATCTTTTATAAGTAAGGTACTCTATTAAAAGTACATCGAGATAACTCAAATATTTTCTATAGTTAAATTCTCTCATCCCATCCTGAAAACCAGTTAAACGATTTTCTGAAAATTTATCTGCATGCCACTGCAGTCCCCAGAAAGTAGATTTTGGTTCTTTATCTAATTCAGAAATGCCATATTGTCTAAATATTTTGTTTAGTAATTCAAGTCGAAATTCATGTAAATCTTCTAAGGTTACAAGTGAAATTTTGTTTGGTATTTTCTTAAAAATTTGAACTTGTTCAATAACGGAGATATAAGAAGTACATAATCTTCCTGGATCATAATAAGTCTCATCTCCTGAGTAATCTACTCCCCATAAATGCCATGATGGTTTCTTGCCTTTTTTTGATTCGATATACCTTACAAAACCTATTCTCGGATCTCTAGTAAAGTGTAAAATTTCATAGTTTTTAATTGGAATATATGATCTTGAATAATCCATTGGGGTATGTAAGTTGTATAAAATTAATCTTGTATCTAATATTGATCTTCCTATAGTTAAATAATATGCCGCATGGACACAAAGAAAAATATTCTTCTCTGTTAATTTTGTCTTTGATAAAAGTTTAATAAAATGGTTCTTAAAAACTGCACTTTCTACAACTATACTTTGATTGCATTCTGCTCCAAGTTGATCATATCTTTCTTCAGGAACAAATTTGCTATTAAATATATATGGATTTCTTGCTATGAATCTATCACAAATTATTTCTGCATCAATATCATCTTTAAATTTACAATAATCCCAATTACAGCAAAAATTTGGAATATGAATAATTTCCTTATTACCATCCACTAAACTCATAAAGAAACCTGTCCCTGGTCTCCCATTTCCAGTTAGGCATAAAACTTTTAATTTACTGATATAGTTAAATATTTCTGAATAATTCTGATTATAATTATTTTCTGCAAAATAAACTACAGGCATTTCTATAATAACTAATGAAATAATACTACTATAAATACTCTAATTTATAAATTTAAAAAATTTTTTTTTAAATTAAATAATTTGGCAAAAATTTTTAAATTGTAAAGAGATAAAATGTATTTGAAATTTTTTTTTATCCATATTTATTTTTGAGATTATTTATATCATAAAATTCCATATTAACTTCCTTAGAGAAATTGCAGTCAATGTAAGAATCTCCAATATAAATTGGATTATTTAGTGATTCCCAATTACTTAGCTTGTAAAAGGATTCTTTAGAAGGTTTAGGTTTATAATTATTGGCATAAATAATTTCATCTAAGATTATATTCTTAGGAAAAATAATACTTTTAATCTTATTCTCTTGCTGTAGAGGAAATCCATTTGTTATTATTCTGATCTTAAAATCATTATCTATAGATTTTGCAAATGTTTTAAACCATTTATATGGTCTTATAGATTTTGGGTTATTGTAATTCCTCATTATTTCTAAACATTGATTTAAAGAGGAATTATTTTCAAATTCATCTAACAATTTGTCAATTAAAGAATCCCTTCCTTTAGATTTAAACTCCTCAATAAGGAATTTATATATTTTATTTTGCTCTTTTTTATTTATATGTTTTGCAATTTCTTTATATGTCTTAAATAAAAATTTATTTTCTGAATAGATTGTATTATCTAAATCGAAAATCAGATTCCTATTTTGATTATAGGAATTTACAAGATATTCAATAGTCATAAAAGATTTCTTCGTAGTACCGATTAAATCCAACACCCTCGGTTTTGATTATTTTATCAAGAGAATTTCCAATGGCTAAATTTATAGCTCTAGAAACTAAATTTACTCCAAGTCCTTTGGCAGCTACACTAGTCCCTTGTATTCTAGGGTTACATTCTAATAATAAAAATTTATTCTTAAAGCTTTGCTTAACTTGAAAGCCAACTGGACCATTCAATCCTGGTAAGGTTGAAATAATTCTATCGACATAATTTTTTACTTCTTCGTTTTTTATAAATCTGCCTGATATAGAAATTCCTGCTCTCATTTGATCTCTTGTCCTAATCAAAAAGTCATGCATTTTTCCTGAATGAATAATCGTATCAATTGTTAATTCGTTTCCTGGAAGGAATTCACTTACTAGATAATTTGGAATTTTATCAGCTTTTGATAATGTATTTATGAACGCATCTTTTTCCATATAAAGTGAATTAGGTTTTTCATTCAAAAGTAAGCTTAGAGAATCTTGATTTGAATCTAGAATTCTTATTCCTCTACTTCCATTACCGATGCATGGTTTAACTACAACTGGAATTTTTGGATAACCTAAACATAATATGTGGGTATTAATATCTTTTAGATTATTTGAAATAAAATACTTGGGTAATGTCAAGTTTGATTTTTTCAAATGATCGTAAAGTTTTCCTTTGTTATTTGCAATTTTTATTGTTTCAAAGTCTGAAACAATTACTTTAATATCTCTTCTTTGAAATTTAAATATATTTTGAGATAAAATATTTAATTCTTTTGTGACTAATGGTAAAACAATATCTATTTTATTTTTAATACAGATATTCAATATGGATTCAATAAATTTTGGATCATCAGCTTTCTTGACTTGATTAAATTTTTGTGGAAGAAGATATCTTCCAGATGCTTTGTAATTAGCATCGCAGGTATAGATATCGAAATCTGGTTCAACTAATAATGATTTTATTATTCCTGGACCACCTGGAGCTCCTGCACCAGTAATTAACACTTTAATCTTAGAAATCATAGTAAATATATTACTTTAAATTTTTGTTGACTATAGATTTATACACTTTAAATAATAATGTACAGTTTTAAGGATTTTTTAATTCATGATTAAAATATCACATTATTTTTTTAAAGAATAACAATTCGATTTATCCTTATTTGTTAATAACATAAATTAAATTATACTTTCATAATAAACAACTATAAATATATGAGAAAGAAGATCCTTCATTTATTCTTCTCTAAGTTTCTTTTTGAATCAAGATTACATAAGTCTCTCTATTTTTCTCATATTAGAAATTCAAATTTAGAACAGTTTCATGTGGCAATTCTTACCAAAAAGGGTATTGCTAAATTAAATTATGATTTGCCTCAATACGTCACTATATTACCTGGACTATCTTTCGATTTTAAGAGTTTTAACCGTACTTCCAGAATACATATATCAATAATTTATTTTATTAATTATTTTGTTTCCAGTTTTATTTATCTCTTATTGCATAGGCCAAAAATAGTCTGCATTCATAATCCAGAGCTTTTATTATTTGTTCCTGTTATAAAATTGCTTGGTTTAATTACTAAGACAAAAATTTGTTACGAACCACATGAGCTAGAAGTTCATAAATATTCTTTGGTAAATAAAAAGTTGTTTTCATATAGTTATTTTTTTTTGGAATTAATATTTTCTCCATTTTGTGATTTAGTTGTTCTAGTCACAAAACCAATCGAAGATTGGTATAAAAAAAATTATAAACTTTATAAGACTCTAATTATACCTAATATACCTTGTAGCGAATTAAGGTACTTCAGAGGTTCCCATCGTAGTAAATTAAGATCTTATAATAGTTATAATTCAAATTTAAATATTAGAAGTTCTTTAAATATCTCAAAAGATAAAATTATTTTTTTATATCAGGGAGCTATTGATAACAGCAGAGGTGTTAATGAATTAGTTGAAATTTTTTCAAAAATGAAAAATAAAAAAGGAGTTTTAGTTGTTATGGGTTATGGCGATGAAGTAAAAAATTTGTTGAAAGTTTCAACTTGTTTTTCTAATATTTATTATCATCCTCCAGTAGATTCAGGAATCTTAATTAATTTTTCTTCTACTGCTAATTTTGGATTAAATATTGGCCCAAAAAATAGCGATCTATGTCTAAGTTATAAATATGCAATGGGAAATAAATTCTATGAATATTTAATGTCTGGCTTGCAATTGATAATTACTTCAAATCTTGTTTATCAAGCTCAAACGGTAATTGATCATGAACTAGGTTTTGTTGTTGATTCAGATAAAAAGGATATTAGTAATCTTATAAATAATATTCTTAATAATGAAAAAGAATATACGTATCAAAGCGAAAAAAGACTAAAGTGGGTTAATTCACTCTCCTATAAAAAGTACTTCAACGTTTATGCAGATTATTTAGATATATAATAATTATATTTATAAAAAATTAAGTTTACAAAAATTTTTTATGCTTTTAATTCTTTTACTTAATTAGTTGCTCTTGGATATTCTTAAACTTACTTTAAAAACTTTTTTAATTCAAAGATAGTATATAAAGAAAAGGTTGTTAGATTATCATTGATAATTTACCTTAAAGTGATTTCGAGAAAGGTTACTTAAATCTTATGGAAATAAAAAAATTATTATTTTCGTTTAAATTCTAATATAAAAGTTATGGAAGAAAAAACAATTTTCTGAAGTTATAATTGAAACTAAAGTACTTATGAAATTAATTAGTTTTTAGAAAAATATAATGTTTGTATGAACAAAGTTGTAAGAATTAATTTTCAATGATACAAGGAATATATCTTGCGAAAAAAGAATTTTTTTAATCGATTATTTAGACAAAAGGATATGAGATCCTTTAAACAACAACCAAGTTAGAAAAACTAATACCTCCAAAAGATTTTCTATTAGATAAAAAAGATGTGATCTCGGAAACTTATAATCACATTACTAAGAAAAATTTTATTTACCCATCAATAATCATATTTGTTGGTTTTATAAGTCTGTAATTCAAATAGTTATTTTCACCCAACAAATTCAACCATTTCTTTAAAATGAAAATTAAAGTTTTTATGCATTTATGAAATTTGGATTCATAAAAATAAAAGTTATGAAGATGCAAAAATTAAATTAAATAATATCGAAGGAGATAGTGATAAATTCTTCAATAACTTCATTTTTCCAAAAAAAGGAAAAGAGGATCAAGATTTATTCAAATTATGAAAGATATTATTTGAAGATTTATTTAAAAAAATAATTAAATTTTTAAAGTTGAAATACCTATCTTTAAATTCTCTATCTTTCTTAATTCATCAAGTAAATTTACAATAAATCCATGTTTAACTGAAGTATCTGCTCTCAAAATAACTATAGGATCTTTAATATTTTCTATATTTGTTCGTATCAACTCAGAGACGTTTTTTAAAGCAATTTGATTAGATTTAAAGTAAATATTTTCGTTGCTATCTACTGAAATTATTTGTGGTTTTTGTTCTTCTCTTTGCGCAGTAGATGATTTTGGGAGGTTAACTTTTATTGAATCTATTTTTGTTAGATATAAAGTGGATATTATGAAAAAAGATAATATTGCAAAAATGATATCTATCATAGGCAATATATTTATCACATTTTCAGATTCATTACTTTCTTTAAAATACATTAGTTGAAATTTAAATTTTTACTTGAAAAAAAAGATTCATATTTTCCGCAAAATTCATTCATCAATCTTAGTTGTTTATTTTTTATTGATTTGAAATAATTTGCAAATACTAAATTTATAATCGCGATAATGAGACCTGCAGCTGTAGAAATTAAAGCCTCACTAATTCCCCCAGTGACTTCATTTGCATTGGCGCCAGCATTCCCTATATCTATAAATGAAAAGGAATTAATTAGCCCAAAAACCGTACCTAATAAACCAAGAAGAGGCGCCACTGCTATGGTTGTGGCAAAAAAATTATTATATCTATCAAATTCTGATTGAATTGATTGTAATGATATTGAAAGTGCTATTGAAAGATTCCTTTGATTACTTAAATCAAAGTTCCTTACTTTAAATAATAATTTTTTATAAGGATTATTTATAATTTCCTTTTTATTTATTTCTTTAAGATAATTTAAATCAGTAAATTGATTAATATTATTATTTATATTTGACAAACTATTCCAATAAAAAAATCTTTCTAAAATTAAAGATAAAGATAAAATAGATAATAAAAGGAGTGGCCACATCACTACTCCGCCAGATTTAAATAAGTTAATCAAATTACTTGAGAATTATAATATATTTAATACTACTTCTTCATTGCTAAAATTAAAATACATAATAATGAAAATGAAGAATGAAAATTCACAA
>MDTG01319886.1_pt1 | contig 10321 bp, 10 predicted proteins | sample 811421 | NCBI WGS metagenome assembly MDTG01 (sample SAMN05326645, study PRJNA326480) | marine metagenome | isolation source: seawater | place: Pacific Ocean: South East | collected 2011
TATTGATTTAGATGATTTTAGTCAAAACGCATCATCAGATGAAATTGTAGGTTTAATAAAGGGAATTAATATTGTTGCAAAAAAATTAGGCATTTCAGTCAATGAAGGTAAAGGTTATAGGGCATTAGCAAACATAAGTGAGCATGGTGGACAAGAAGTTCCACATTTACATTTTCACCTATTTGGAGGCGAAAAAATAGGAAGAATGGTACAATGATTGAAAAAATAGAACGATATTATCTAGAAATTTCATCTGAAGATAATTTTGAAAAAAAATCAAAGCCATCTGAAAATTATATAATTCAATTAATAGAGCCATCTGATTTTGAGTTAAATAAGTTTTTCTATAAGCAGATCGGGAAAAATTATCAATGGATTGATAGACTTGTTTGGACAAACAATGATTGGATAAAATATGTATCTAACAAAAATTTGAAAACCTTTGTTCTAAAAAAAGATACGGATCTAGTGGGTTTTTTTGAACTAATTTTAAATAAAGAGGTGAATGATAGTGAAATAGCTTATCTTGGAATTTTAGAGGAATATTTTAATAAAGGTTGCGGAGGGTATTTATTGTCTGAGGCAATTAGAAAATCATTTGAAAATGGAGCCAAAAGGGTATGGGTTCATACATGCTCCTTGGATCATCCACATGCAATTAAAAATTACAAATCAAGAGGAATGAAAATATTTAAAACTGAAGTTTTAAATAGAAAAGCAATTTAGTTTTGACCAGGTAATTTAAATTGATCTTTTTTAATTTCAGTATTTGATTCAATATTAAACATATAAGTCACAACTAAATTTTGATATATATCGATATTCTGCCAACCAATTAAATTTAAGCTTTTTCTGTCAAAAAAAATATTAATTTGATTTTCACCTTCTTCAAATTTAAATCTATAAAATTTTTTATCTATTAAATCAGTATCAATATTTTGCATTTTTTTAATTAAATATTCTTTATCAAGTAAAAGATTTAAAGGTGTTTTGTCGAGAGGGTAAATATAATATTGATTTGAGGCTTGATTTTTAATTACTAAATTTTTTCCATCAGATACTAATAATTTTTTATTTTTATTACGATATAAACAATAAATTTTTTTTGGGTATTCAATTATACATTTACCTTTCTCAGTTTTTTTATTTATATTTTGTTCAAATTCAAATGATAAATTATTTGTACTTTTTAGATTATTTATAATATTTTTTTTAATTGATGCTTGAACATTTATTTGAAAGAAACAAAAAATTAGAAAAATAACAGTCAATCTCGAGATCATCTTTTCAGCACATCCCTTTTACCTACATGGTTAGCTTTACTTACAATTCCCTCTTCTTCCATCATATCAATAATTCTTGCTGCTCTATTATATCCAATCTGCAGTTTTCTTTGTAGGAATGAGGTTGATGCTTTACCTTCTGACTGAATAATTTCAACAGCACTTTCATATAAGTCGTCTTTTGTTCCATTATTTAATGAAGAGGTATCCAATTCTTTTTCATCTGCAAAATTTAAAATTTCATCTACATAATCAGGTTCTGCTTGTGCTCTAATGTAATTATTAATTTTTTCTATTTCATTTTCAGATACGAATGGAGCGTGAATTCTTATTATTCTATTTGCTGAAGACATATAGAGCATATCACCTTTTCCTAACAGTTGTTCAGCGCCTTGCTCTCCGAGTATGGTTCTACTATCAATTTTAGATGTTACTTGAAAAGAAATCCTTGTTGGAAAATTTGCTTTAATTGTTCCAGTAATTACATCAACACTAGGTCTCTGTGTTGCCATTATTATATGAATTCCAGCTGCTCGAGCCATTTGTGATAATTTTTGGATATAATTCTCAATTTCCTTACCCGCCACTAGCATAAGATCAGACATCTCATCTACAATTACAACGATGTATGGCATTGGCAGTGAATGTTTAGAATTGTAACCGTCTATATTTCTCACACCCTCCTTCGTCATTAATTTGTATCTACTTTCCATTTCTTTAACAACCCACCCCAAAACTGAAGCTGCTTTTTTTGCCTCTGTTATTACCGGACACAAAAGATGTGGTATACCTTCGTAAGTTGATAGCTCTAGCATTTTAGGATCTATTAAAATAAATTTACATTTGTCCGGAGAATGTTTGTACAATAAAGATAAAATTATTGTATTAATACAAACTGATTTTCCAGAACCAGTTGTTCCTGCTATAAGAAGGTGAGGCATTGAAGATAAATCTCCAGTAATTGGAAGACCAGAGATACTTTTGCCAAGCGCTATCGGTAATTTAACATCTTTTTTTGTGAAATCAGAAGATGAAATTATTTCACTTAAATATACATTTTCTCTTAAATCATTGGGTAATTCTATACCTATGGTACTTCTACCAGGTATAGTGGATATTCTTGCAGACTCTGAACTTGTATTCCTTGCAATATCCTCCGATAAATTTATAACTTTTGAAACTTTTACACCTGCAGCTGGTTCAAATTCATTTAAAGTAACCACAGGTCCGTGGCTTACTTTTTTTATTTTTCCTTCAACTCCAAAATCTAATAGAATTTTTTCTAAAGTTTTATCGTCATAGGTTTGTGTTATATCGTTTTTTGCTTTTGCTTTTTTAGAAGAAGTATTTAAAAATTCTATAGAAGGTAGTTTATATTTAATTTTATTTTTTATTTTTGAAGGTTGATCAAATGAAAAGTTTTCTTGAATCCTAGTTGTCTCCACCGTAGAAAGTTCATTATCATAAATTTGATTTATATTTTTATCTCGATTATTAATATTGTTTTTATCGTTAAATCTTTTTAATCTACTTACAAAAAATTTTAATTTAAAATTAACACTTAAAAAAAAGAAAAAAAATACTAAAATTAACAGTATTGAATAGGATATTTTATCCCCTTCTAGAATAATTTTTTCAAGAAAGCTTTTGGCTAACATGTTTCCAACAAAACCACCATTACCATTTATAGGTAAAGAGAAAGAGGTATTATAGTAATTACTTAAAAATAAAGTTCCAATTAAAGAATATAAAATAATATAAAAAAAGTTTTCTACAATAATTAACAGTTTTTTTTTTAAAATAATATTTATTCCAATAAAAAAAATTGAGGTAGAAAATAGAAATGACATTAACCCAATAGATTGGAAAAAAAAATCAGAAACAAAACTTCCTCTAAAACCTAAAATATTATTTATATTCTCATTTCCCGAATATATAAAATTTGGATCTTCAGTTGAGTAGGTAATAAGACTTAAAAATAATAAAATACTTAGAATCACAAATATTATACCCAAAATTTCAATTAGTCTTTTTACTAAAAAATCTGATGTTTTTGATAGATAGCTTTTTATATTCATAAAATTTAAAGAATCGAATTAATCACTTTGTATCATTTAATATTTACTGTTAAAATTAAATTTTATTTATGAATATTGGTATAATAGGTAGCAACTTAACAAGCCTTACTTTAGCGAAAGCTTTAGTTAATAAAAAAATAAATGTAACTTTATTTCATAAATCCTCATTAAAACCATTCAAATCTAATAGATGTTTAGGAATAACCAATCAAAACTTAGATTTTTTTAATGAAAAAATTTTTAAAATAGAGAAAAAATTATTTAATCAAATAAATGAAATCAAAATTTATTTCGAGAATAATTTAAGAAAAGAAACTTTAAAATTTAAAAAAAAAAACTTTTCGATATTAAATATAATTAAAATTGAAAAATTAATTTCTGTTTTAGAAAAAAAATTAAAAAAAACAAAAAATTATAAAGAAATTAAAATAAGAAATAACAGTTTTTATAATTTAATAATAAAAAACAAAAAATTTGATTTAATTTTCAACTGTGAAAAAAACAATATTTTAACAAAAAACTTTTTTAATCAAAGTTACAAAAAAGATTATAAAAGTGAAGCAATTACATGTAATCTAAATCATAAAAAAATTATCAATAAAGAGGCTGTACAAATTTTTACAAAGTTTGGCCCTTTAGCCTTTTTACCATTATCTAGTAGTGAGACTGCTGTCGTATTTTCAATGTATAATAAGAGAAATAAATATTCTGATAAAGAAATTTTACAAATCATTAAATCTTATAATAAAAATTATTTAATTAAAAAAAATTCAAAAATAGAAAGAGCTAAATTAACTTTTTTTTCAGCAAGAAAATATTCTTCAGGAAGGATATTGTTATTTGGAGATATTTTACATCAAATCCATCCGTTGGCTGGCCAAGGATTTAATATGACATTGAGAGACCTTGATAAATTATTAGAAATTATACAAAAAAAAATTGATTTAGGTCTTAATTTTGATTCAAATATAATGGTAGAGTTTGAAAAAAAAGTTAGGCACTATAATTTTATTTATTCAAATGGCATAAATTTTATTCAAGACTTTTTTGAGTTTGATAGCAAATATAAAAATAATTTTTCAAAAAAAATAATTAATTTAATTGGGCAAAATAAATTTATTAATAACTTTTTCATGAAAGTTGCTGATAGAGGAATTAATATAAACTGATTACTGTAAAGTTCTATTTCCAAATTTATCTAAAGTATATGTTTTTAAGATTTCTTCGAGTTTTGATTTACGGTCATTTATATTTTTACTTTCCAGAAGAGTTTGTTTTTCTTCCAGAGAAAATGGAGAAGCCATTGATAATGTATTAATTGTATAGTTAAGATCTTGATTTTTGAGCTCTGTCCAATTTATGACGTATCCTTTTTTTTCAAAAAAATTTTTTAAATCTTTAAAAATTAATTCTAAATTTGCAAATTTAATATTTTCTTTGTTTTTATTTAAATCGTTTGAAAAAATTTCGTAATTTACTTTACATACTCTATAAAGTTTTTCCGTTGAAATTTCGTTAGCAATTTTAAATCTATTTATTCCATTCAAAACAATTAGATATCTTCCATCTTCAGTTTCATTAAAACTTGTAATTTTACCTGCACATCCAATATTATACAAATCTGGTTTGTTTAATTCACCAGTTTTTTTTGGCTGGATCATGCCAATTGTTCTATTTGTTTTGATACTATCATTTACCATTTGAATATATCTAGGCTCAAATATATTTAATGGCACCGTCATTCCAGGAAAGATTATAAAGTTTGACAAGGGAAAAATTGGAATTTCAGTTGGTAAATTTTTTAAGACAGTCATTTATAGTTTAATAATTAGCAAATTATATTAATTTTTTCTAATAAAACCAGCATGGTTGTGACATTAATAATATTCTTGCTTGTTGATAGAAAAGATTTAACTATAATCAACTAAAAAAAGCGGGCGTAGCTCAGTGGTAGAGCGTCTCGTTGCCAACGAGAAGGTCGTGGGTTCGAGTCCCATTGCCCGCTCCAAAGAATTAAGTATGAATGATTTAGTAAATAAAAAATGTATACCCTGTGAAGGAGGAATACCAGCTTTTGACAAAAGTGAAATTCACAAATATCTAAAAAAAGTTGATGGATGGGATGTAAAAAAAAATGATTTAGAAAATTTTTATTTAATAAAAGAATTTAAGTTCGATAATTTTATAGAAAGTCAAAATTTTGTAAATAAAGTTGGATCTATTGCTGAAAAAGAAGGTCATCATCCAGATATATCATTTGGTTGGGGGTATGCAAAAATAAAAATATTCACACATGCTATACAAGGTTTAGCAGAAAGTGACTTTATACTTGCTGCAAAGATCGATCAGTTAAATTAGTGATTAAAGTGTCTAGTTTTTGAAAATACTAATATAGTGCCGGTTTCGTTTGCGTATTCAATTATCTTTTTATCTCTAATTGATCCAGCTGGCTGGATTACTGCCTTAACTCCAGCTTGAACTAACTTTTCAATTCCATCAACAAATGGAAAGAAAGCATCTGAAGCAGCCAAAATATCATCATTGATGTTATCTTGAAACTTTTTCATTTTATTAATTGCTATTTTACAACTATCAATTCTACTTGGTTGACCAGATCCTATTCCTATTGTTGAGCTTTTATTAGTCAAAACAATTGCATTTGATTTTACAAATCTACAGATATTAAAAGCAAAAATTAAATTTTTTAAAGTTTCTTTTGAGGGTTTTGTATTTGAAACAACTTTAAAATTTTTAGGTAGAAATATTTTATTATCAGGTGTCTGAACTAGTAATGAATTAAAATTTGATGTTAAGTTTTGGTAATCATTAATAATAAAATCTTTAGAATCAATTATTCTTAGGTTTTTTCTTTTTTTTAAAATTTTAAGTGCAGTATTTTCATAACCATTAGCAATTATAACTTCTAAAAAAGTTTTATTTAATTCTTCTGCAATACTTTTGGTAATTTTAAAGTTGCAAGAAACAACACCCCCAAATGCACTAACTGGGTCGCATTTAAAAGCTGATTTAACACTTTCGAGTTTATTATGGTTAATTGAAACGCCACATGGATTTGCATGTTTAACAATGACCGTTCCTAAATTTTTAGGAAGAGATCTTGAAATTTTTATAGCTGTAAATATATCATTATAATTATTATAGCTAAGTTCTTTTCCATTAAGTTTATTTAAATTGAGATCTGAAGAAGAATACAGAGATGCTTCTTGGTGAGGATTTTCACCATACCTTAGTTTTTCAATTAAATTAAACGAAATAAATTTTTTATTTGGAAAATTAACTTCTGAAGCTTTATTGAAAAAATTATAAATCAAATTATCATAACTGCATGTTGTTGAAAATGCAATTTTTGCCATCTCTTTTCTAAAATCTAAACTTGTTTTGCCATGATTTTTTAGTAAATTTTTTATCAAATCATTATATTGATTTTTATTAGTTATCACTACAACATCATTAAAATTTTTTGCAGCAGCTCTGACCATTGCTGGGCCACCAATATCAATACTTTCAATAATTTTTTCTTTATTTTTTGTTTTAAGTAATGTTTTTTCAAATGGATAGAAATTGACTATTACTATATCAATTTTAGATATATTATTTTGTTTAAGACTTTTGTTGTGGGATTTTTTATTTCTTTTACTTAAGATTCCGGCGTGAATACTAGGATGCAATGTTTTTACTCTTCCGTTTAATATTTCTGGAAACTTTGTTAAACTTGAAACTTCTTCCGATTTAAATCCAAGTTTTTTTATTTCTTTATATGTTCCACCAGAGCTTATTATTTCTATTTTAAGCTTTTTAAATACTTTCAAAATATCAATAAGTTTATTTTTGTCATAAACTGAAATCAAAGCTTTTTTTATTTTAGCCATTAAATTTTCTCTAACTCCCAAATGATTTCTTGTTCACGTTTACTTATTGTCCCAGAAATACAAATATTTTGATTTTCCACAAACTTATTTTTTATCCCAAAAAATAATCCTGTTTCAAAATTAATAATACAGTTTTTACCACTAAATTTCCAACCCTCATTATTGATATCAATATAAATTGTTTTCCCGTCCTGTGTTTTCATTATTTTTGAATCTGGGTCTAAATGAAATCTAATTTCAAAATTTGATTCTTTAAATTTATCCTTTTTATAGATTTTATCTATTCCAACTATTTTTCCAGTATCAAGAAAAAACTCAATTTTTCTTTTATGAATAATACCAAATCTTTTATTATAACCATCATGAGAAGCTTCAATTGACCAATAATTTTTTTTAGATATTACATTTTTGTCAATCACTTTTATGGAGTTATCAATTTTTACATATCCAGAGGGAGTTTTATTAAACTGAACCGATGAATGGTTTTGAACTGACAAAGTACTTTGACAAGCAGTCGTTTTTGAAAGAAAGTTTAACTGATGATTGTAATTTTGAAAATAACCAGAATTAACTATTACTTTTTTTTTACTACTTACAAACTCAAAAGAAAGTATTCCAGACTGGTAATCATTTGAAAAATTTTTCTCTGGAGTTGGTCCAACATCCATTGCCAAACTATATTTGTTGTTTTTTAAAATAATATAACCACCCACTTCATTATTTTCATTTTTAAAACTGTATCCTAGTCTCTTTAAATAATTTTCAAATTCTAAATTTTTAGTTATTTGATTACCATTAAAAAGAAAAGTTTGATGAATATTTTTATGAATTAAAGTATAGGCTTGCCCAAGATAAAAGATAATTTCATCTAGATATTCTGGTATTTCATTTTGTGACTCTTTAAGCCATTCTCTAACTAATATAAAATATTTTAAAAAAAAATTTAATTGTCTAATGTTTCTTGATTTTGGAAAATTATTTTTATCAAATGAAAATTTGATGATTTTTTTAAGCAAATTAAGTCCATAATCTAATACTCTTCTATTATTATATGCTAGGCCTGTTAAAATAATTGCTGAACATCCTATCATTTTATCATTAACCCACTTAGATCTATCTATTTCATTTATTAAATGATTTATTTGTCTTTTAATTATTTCATTAAACTTTTTTTTATATTCTTCATCACTGTTCTCATAAGTTATTTTAGAATTTGATATCCAGGAAATAATTCTTTTAGATAATGTATCAGTGTTCCAGCTCTGATAATTGTATTTATTATTCTTATTTATCCAACTTGAAATAATTGATTGGACTTCTTTTTTTGATGAATTTAAATCTAAAGTAAATAACCAAAAGAAATTATGTAAATTTTTGAAATCTTTTTCTTTTATATTATTTCTGGACCAGACATCATTGAATGAAAAATCACTAATATTTTTTTTTTTATTTGAGTACTTTACAAGACAATCCAATAAGCTTGGACTAGGTTTATAAATAAAATCACTTATATTTCCTTTAGATATCTTTTTATTATAAATATTAGAATTGAGGTAAATTTTTCTAATTTGACTATAAATGAAAAAAAAAAATTGATTAATATAAATTAATGAATTTTTTAAATACATTTTAGCTGCCCCTTAATGCATCTATATTTTTCTTTATATCACCATTATTGTCTTTAAAAATTGTAGTCCCAGACACAAGAATATTTGCTCCTGCATCTTTCACAATTTTTGAATTTTCAAAATTTATTCCTCCATCAACCTCAATATCAAAAACAAAACCATCATGTTTTTTAATTTCAGATAGTTTTTTAATCTTATCTAAAACTTCTGGCATAAATTTTTGTCCTCCAAACCCTGGATGAACACTCATAATTAAAACTAGATCAATTTCTTGTAAAAAATTTTTTATCACATCAATTTCTGTTTTTGGGTTTAATGATAATCCAACTTTTTTATTTAAACTTTTAATAAGATTTATAGACTCTTTTATATTTTCTGTAGCCTCTGGATGAAAAGTAATTATATCCGCACCAGCGTCTGCAAAATTTTTAATATATTTATGAACAGGTGAAATCATTAAATGTACATCGAATGGTAAATTCGAATGTTTTCTTAATGATTTAATCACAGGAGGTCCAATTGTTAAATTTGGCACAAAATGCCCATCCATTACATCAACATGGATCATGTCAGCACCAGCATTTTCTAATTTTTTAATTTCATTACCCAACTCGCTAAAGTCTCCAGATAATATAGATGGTGATATTTGAATTTTTTGCATTGATTACTATATTACTAGTATCAATAAAATTTTTTAATTTGAATTAATTTTTCCCGAAAATTTGGTAGATTTGAATAGCAATTTCGCTTTCCAATGGAAAAGAGAGCATACCCATGACAGAATAACCCAGTAGATAAGGAAAAAGATAAAATCTAAACATATAAAAGAACCATGCAACATATAGTGGTACCAATGGTCTTATTATAAACGAGGGAGTTATTACTCTGAATATATTTATTAAAGGGTCGGTTAATTTAACAAAAACTCTCATAAAAAAGAAGCTTGAGTCCTCTCTTTGAAAGATGTTCATTGCGACCCTACCAATAAGTGTCCACATAATTACACCCATTACGTAATCAATTATGTATATAAGAGGATGAAAGTTAGCAGACATATGCTTAGCGAAAATTTTTTAAATAAAGGGGCGAAGTCTCGCCCCTTTAAATATAATTTATTTAGTGTTGTTTACCAAGTACTGTTTTACCGCTAGGTATACGTACTTCATCAACCATTCTCTGAGTAGCTGCATCTGGTGCTTTAGTTATTAAACTAACTACAACCATTGAAACTAAACTTACTAATGATCCAACAATACCGAATGTTAATTGTGTAACACCCCAGAATCCTGCTCCACCATTACGCACCCAAATTAGATACGCAGTACCAGAGATAAGACCTAGAAGCATTCCTGCAACTGCACCCTGTGCATTAGCTCTCTTCCACCATACACCAAGTACAAGTGGGAAGAATAATCCTGACATCGCAAAGTCAAAAGCCCAGA
>MDTG01119787.1_pt1 | contig 10320 bp, 8 predicted proteins | sample 811421 | NCBI WGS metagenome assembly MDTG01 (sample SAMN05326645, study PRJNA326480) | marine metagenome | isolation source: seawater | place: Pacific Ocean: South East | collected 2011
CGTGAGGCGGACTTATTGCTCCATGTGATTGATTGTGCTGACGATGACCGCGCATTAAATATGGAACAAGTGGAGATCGTGCTAGACGAGATAGACTCACTAGACCGACCAACACTGCAGGTTTTTAATAAAATTGATTTAATGCCAGGCCAGACGTCGCGCATCGACCGAGACGAAACGGGCATGCCTTGGCGAGTATGGCTCAGTGCAAAAGACGCAAATGGTCTTGAACTTATCAACCAGGTGATCGGTGAGATTCTGACCAGTAACTTGTTTGAGCAGACCATAGAGCTGAGTCCTAAAGATGGCCAGCTGCGTGCATTATTGTATGATCAAGGTGCAATTTTAAATGAAACCATTGATGAAAATGGTCAGTTTGTCCTAGATGTGCGTATAGAAAAGGACGATATGCTTAAGATACTTTCGCGAGCAGGGATTCCGTCAGAGCGCTTTATCCCAAAAGACAAAGAGTTCTGGCAACAATAGTGTTACTGTTTGTCGCATCATAAAAAACAAACAGTTATTATTTCATTCATATGAACAAACTAAATGGAGTGCTTATGGCTTGGAATGAGCCGGGTGGCGGCAACAACGATAAAGACCCGTGGGGCAATAATAATCGTGGTGGTAATAACCAGGGACCACCAGATTTAGATGAAGCCCTAAAACAGCTAATGGATAAACTAAACGGCATGTTTGGTGGTAAAAAATCAAGCTCTAATGGCGGCTCTAGTAATAGTAGCGGCCCTGGAGCAGGTGGTTTCTTTGCCTTGATTCTTATAATTGGTTTGGGTGTATTGGGTTTTAAATCTGTATACACAATAGATGAACAAGAACGTGGTGTGGTGCTAAGTGTTGGTAAATACGATCGTACGTTACAGCCAGGTTTACGTTTTGTTATTCCTTTCATTGAAATCGTAACGCCGGTTAACGTGACCAATGTGCGTAACGCAGAACTTAAAGAGTTGATGCTCACACAAGATGAAAATGTGGTTGAAGTAGCCATGAACGTACAGTACCGAGTGGTTGACCCGGTGTCGTTCTCATTGCGTATTGAAGACCCAGAGCGTTCATTACTACACGCAGCTGAATCGGCATTACGCCATGAAGTGGGTAGTACTGATATGGACCCAATTCTGACCAGTGGTCGTACGTTGCTTGCAGGTAATGTACGTGATCGTCTACAGACGTACATGAGCAATTATCAAACCGGTATCGAGGTTGATAAGGTGAACATCAAAGATGCAACCGCACCACAGCAAGTAAAAGCGGCCTTTGATGATGTGCAAAGCGCAAAACTTGATAAAGAGCGTTATGTGAACGAAGCAGAAGCCTATGCCAATACCATCGTGCCTGAAGCCCGTGGTAAAGCACAGCGTATGCTAGAAGAAGCAAACGCATATAAAGAGCAAGTGATTGCTCGTGCAGAAGGTGAAGCGGATCGTTTTGTTAAGTTGCATAAAGAGTATCGTAAAGCACCAAAAGTAACCCGTGAGCGTTTATACCTAGATAGCATCAGTAAGGTGTATGGTAATTCGAGCAAGGTTTTGGTGGATGTTGAAGGTGGCAATAACATGATGTACTTGCCGCTTGATAAAATTATGGAGCAAAGCCGTACAAATCGCAGTGAAATGACATCAGGTTCGGATGCCGATATTTCAGGCATTGCTGATCGTGTTGTTGAAGAGTTACGTTTGCGTCAAGCCAATCGTGTTAGGGAGGGTCGATAATGAGTCCTAAGTCTATTGTGCTAAGCGCGATTACCGCGATTATTATACTGGTGGGTTCTTCCAGTCTTTACATGGTAAATGAAACCGAACGCGCGATTAAACTGCGCTTTGGTGAAATCATCTCTGATGATATTCAGCCAGGTATTCATATCAAGGTACCGATGATCGATAACATTAAGAAGTTTGATGCACGTATTCTGACATTAGATGCGCGTCCTGAGCGTTTCCTTACCGCAGGTAAGAAATTCTTAATTGTCGATAGCTTTGTTAAGTGGAGAATCGAAAATGTTCGTGACTTCTATAAAGCTACTTCTGGTGATCGTTTTAGAGCCGCAAGCTTGCTTGCTAACCTAGTAAACGATGGTATTCGTGCTGAGTTTGCTAACCGCACAGTACAAGAAGTGGTTTCCGGTGAGCGTGATGAATTAATGGTGCAACTCACTAAGATTCTCAACGAGCAGTCTGAAAATCAATTCGGTATCCGTATTCTAGATACTCGTGTGAAAGGCATCGATCTACCTGAGGACTTGATGAACAATGTGTATCGTCGTATGTCAGCAGAGCGTGAGCGTGAAGCGCGCGAACTGCGTTCTCAAGGTAAAGAGCTAGCGGAAGGTATTCGTGCGGACGCGGATCGTCAGAAGACGGTACTGGTGGCCAATGCTTATAAAGAGTCTGAGGTTACTCGTGGTGAAGGCGATGCAATTGCATCCAGTGTTTATTCCAAAGCCTTTAACCGTGATCCAGAGTTTTACGCGTTCACCCGTTCTTTGAAAGCCTATGAAGAGACCTTCAATGGCCAAGAAGACGTGTTGCTGCTTAAGCCGGATAGTGACTTCTTCAAGTACATGAAGAGCACAAAGGGTAAATAAGCTTCGTTGTCAGCCCTAGTGGGTGTTAACAGCTGAGTTCACATTAAAGCCTCTGTTTTTATACAGGGGCTTTTTTGTGTCCTAAACCCTGATTTACAACGGGCAATAGGGTTGCACAGGGTGATTGATGTCATGCTCGGGTGTGGCGGTAACGGACTTAGGGCTCGAGATCGCCCCCAGCTTCTTACATCGGTGAAAAAAAACGTGTAGAATTCGCGAAACCGGGCTAATTCCCGGTTTTTTTATGTACAGGATGTACGCTAAAACCCAGTGTCATGAATCGAAATACCATGAGTATTGACAGGAAATGAAGCGGTTTTAGTCGATAAATGCGCCATCAGGATGATATTGCGCATTATAGTGACCCTTATGATAGACAGCTCAGTTTGGCAGCAATTTCTAATCGCATTTAGCCTGGTTTTGGTCTTGGAAGGTATCATTCCATTTCTTTACCCTGGTCGTTGGCGTCGCATGGTGGTTCAAATAGCCTCCATGGATGATCGAACCATGCGAATAGTTGGCCTGGTGAGTATGCTCTGTGGTGTAGGGCTTTTAATCATTGTTACCTAGAGATAGAGCGAGTTCAGTATGAATCAAGCCGATCGCTGGTTGTTACCCGACGGTATCGAAGAACTCTTGCCCCCTGAGGCAAAGCAGCTTGAAACCATGCGCCGTACCTTATTAGATACCTTTTCTAATTGGGGTTATGAGCTGGTTGTCCCGCCACAATTAGAATTTCTTGAGTCATTGCTAACCGGTGTTGGCCGTGACCTTAACTTACATACCTTCAAAGTTACCGATCAATTAACTGGTCGTCTGATGGGTGTGAGTGCGGATATTACACCGCAAGTTGCCCGCATTGATGCCCATAGCTGGGCAAAAGAAGGGGTCAATCGCCTTAGTTATTGCGGCTCAGTTTTACATACTCGTGCAAAATCTTTATTAAGTAGTCGCGCTCCTATGTTAGTAGGTGCTGAGCTATTTGGTGAGTCCGCGCCGTGTGCAGATGTTGAAATACTGTCTTTACTATTACAAAGCATGGATCGAGTTGGTTTAGGCCAAGTCCACCTAGATATCGGCCATGTAGGTATTTATAAAGCGTTGGTGAGTGCGGCTCAATTGAGTGAAACGGCGGAAGGGCAAATTTTTGAAGCCCTAAATAACAAAGCCGTTACTGAATACCGGTTGTTAGTTGAGCAGCAAGTCGAAGGCAAAAAACTTCAAGCGGCGTTTATTTCCTTGCTTGAATTAAACGGCTCTACCGATGTGCTTGAAAAAGCAAAAGCATTAAATGAAGTGGCCGATGTGGCATCTTCACTTGAGAACTTAGGCAAGATCTGCGCAACACTTAAGTCGCGCTTTAAGGATGTCGATATCTTTATTGATCTAGCGGAATTACGTGGCTTTGATTACCACACGGGCGTTGTTTTTGCGGCATACGTTGAAGGTCACGGTCAGGCCGTGGCGCAAGGTGGTCGTTACGATGATACCGGTGCAGTTTTTGGTCGCGCACGCGCGGCAACAGGGTTCAGTGCAGACATTAAGCAGTGGGTCCGCCTAGCCAATAAACAAGTATCAACACAGGATGGCATTTTTGCACCGGTTGATGCGGACTGGTCTGTGGTGAGTGAATTGCGCTCACAAGGCAAACGAGTCATTAGTGGGTTGTCAGATATTGATACCCCAGCAGCCTTTGGTTGCACTTCGGTACTGGTATTCAAGAATGACCAGTGGATTGTGGAAACTCTTTAAGCAAATTATTACTGAGCAAAACCAGCTATGGGCAAGAATGTCGTTGTACTAGGTACACAATGGGGTGATGAAGGAAAGGGCAAGATCGTTGACCTTCTCACTGAAAAAGCAACTGCAGTTGTGCGTTTCCAAGGGGGCCATAACGCGGGTCACACCCTGGTGATTGACGGTGTAAAGACCGCATTGCATTTGATTCCATCCGGTATTTTACGTGATGGAGTGCAGTGCATCATCGGTAACGGTGTTGTGGTTGCACCCGATGCATTACTCAAAGAAGTGCGTGCATTAGAAGAGCGTGGCGTTCCGGTTATGGAGCGTTTGCGCTTGTCTCACGCATCTCCATTAATTTTACCGTATCACGTGGCCCTCGATCAGGCTCGTGAGATTAAACGCGGTAATGCGAAGATTGGCACCACAGGTCGTGGTATTGGTCCTGCATATGAAGACAAAGTGGCGCGTCGCGGTTTGCGTGTTGGTGATTTGTATCAGCCAGAATTCGCAGACAAGCTTAAAGAAGTGATGGAGTTTCATAACTTCTCACTTAAAAATTACTACAATGTCGATGAAGTCAGCTACGAAGAAACGCTTGCGTCATGCATGGATTGGGCTGCACAAATTAAAGATATCGTGGTGGATGCGGTCGACTTGGTTCATACCATTCGTATTGCTGGTGGCGATATCATGTTTGAAGGTGCCCAGGGTACGCTTCTAGATATCGACCATGGTACCTACCCATTTGTAACGTCATCTAACACAACCGCTGGCGGTGTTGCATGTGGTTCAGGTGTGGGTCCGTTATACCTTGATCAAATTATGGGTATTACTAAAGCTTACACCACTCGTGTGGGTTCAGGTCCATTCCCAACTGAACTTCCATCTGAAGAAGGCGTGGGCGAACATTTGGCCCGTGTTGGTCATGAAAAAGGCACAACCACCGGTCGTTCTCGTCGCTGTGGTTGGTTTGATGCTGCACTGGTTAAACACTCTATTCGTGTTAACTCGGTGAATGCGATCTGTTTAACCAAGCTTGATGTGCTAGATGGTCTTGATGTTGTGAAAGTGTGTGTTGGCTATAAAGACGCTGACGGCAACATGATGAATGTACCGGCAAGCGCTGATCAGTTTGAGAAGATTACGCCAGTTTACGAAGAGCTGCCAGGGTGGAGCGAAAGCACCGTTGGTGCAAATAAGCTTGAGCAACTGCCAGAAAACGCGAAGGCTTATGTTCGTTTTATTGAAAAAGCCATTGAAGCGCCTATCGATATTATTTCAACCGGTCCTGACCGCGTTGAAACCATCGTATTGCGTCACAGCTTCGATATCTAATTTAATCGAAGCCCGAAAAACCCAGATTTATCTGGGTTTTTTTATGCCCGATAAAAAGTTTCTGGCGAATTGGGTCTTATTGAAATTCCCGGGGTGCGAGATTGTGTCATTCATACCCTGTGTTTCATTATCTAATTTGATTACTATTGCGCATATTAAGATGATTGGAGGTTTTTATGAGTCAGTCCAAAGGCGAGCAAATTCGTCGTCAAGTTATGGGGGATGAATTTGTTGATCGTGCATTAAATGCCGCTGATGTTTTAACCCAGCCCATGCAAGATAATATTAATGAACATGCTTGGGGAGCAACTTGGTTGCGTGATGACCTAGATTTGAAAACTCGCAGCTTGGTGACTTTAGCCATGCTCACAGCATTAAAAGCGCCCACTGAAATCAAAGGCCATACCCGTGGCGCCTTACGTAATGGTGCGAGCAAGGAAGAGATTGCAGCTGTGTTTTTACATGCTCAAGTATATTGCGGCGCACCTGCGGCACAAGAAGGGTTTCGCGCAGCCAAAGAAGTCTTGGATGCTTGGGAAGACTGAAAATAAAAAGGAAGATACCAGGTATGAATCAAGCGCTAATTGAGATTTTGGCAGATGGCAAGTTCCACTCAGGGGAAGCCCTTGGCGCGGCTCTGGGTGTGTCACGAGCGGCCATCTGGAAGCAGTTGCAAAAGTTAGAAGCGCTTAATATACCACTTCATTCTGTGAAGGGACGAGGTTATCGACTGCCTGATTCGGTTGAGCTGTTAAATCGTGATGCTCTGCAAAAGGCAGGCTTTCCGTTTGAAGTGTTTGCTACTAGTGAGCTTGCCCTGAGTTTAGACTCAACCAATAATTTCATGATGAACAAGGCCGATGAAAACCGAGAACAAAGGCATATTTGTTTTGCCGAGATGCAAACATCTGGTCGAGGGCGTCGCGGACGCCAATGGTTAAGTCCGTTTGCGCGTAATTTGTATTTCTCAGTACTGTGGCCTTTCAGTCAGGGAATTGGTGCTATTCAGGGGCTGAGTCTAGCGGTAGGTTTGGCTATTCATCAAGTGGTTGAACGCCATGGTATTCAGGGGGTTGGATTAAAATGGCCTAATGATATTTTAGTTAAGCACCAAGATGGTTATGCGAAGTTGGGTGGAATTTTGATTGAAATTACTGGAGACGTTACGGATAACTGCCAGGTGGTTATTGGTGTTGGCTTGAATGCAGATGTATCTGCCCATGATCAATCTCAACTTGATCAACAGGCGGTCGGTCTCAAGCAAATTGGATTTGAAGGTTCCCGTAACCAATTGGCCAGTGATGTGGTTACTGAATTGGTGGATGTATTGACAGAGTTTTCCCAAAGTGGATTCGCTAAATTACAACAGCGTTGGAATAACGCTGACTGTTTTCATGGTCAACCGCTCAAGGTGCACTTGCCTTCAAGTCATATCGAAGGCGTGGGTATGGGTGTGAACAGTAAAGGTGAGTATCAAATACAAACACAAGATGGCCTTCAGGTGATTAACGCTGGTGAAGTCAGTCTGCGCTTAAATGGGGGTATCTAAATGCGATTAGAGCTTGATGCTGGTAATACAAGAATTAAATGGCGCTTGAGTGATCACAGGGGGCGCTTTGATGGTGGCCTGGATCTCAAGTCTGCCATTGAGTTGTCGCCTTCTTGGCTGGGTTTGGTTGAAGAGGTGTGGGTGAGCTCGGTTCACGATGCTCATAATCAGTGGATCGAAGACCAGTTTCCTCAAGCAAGGTTTGCTTGTTCGCAGGTGGCTCATGCTGGTTTGAGCAATAGCTATGAGGACCCACATAAAATGGGGGTGGATCGTTGGCTGGCAATGCTGAGTGCGTGGGATAAAAACCCAGATGCGGTAAATATTGTTGTGGATGCCGGTACAGCGATTACTTTAGATATCGTTGATGCCTTTGGGCGCCATGTGGGTGGTTATATCTGTCCAGGGTTTCATATGATGAAAAGCAACCTCCTGGCCTCAACCAATAAGGTTCAGGCACAGTCTCAGTGGCAGATAGGCCGAGCGCCTGGGCAGTCTACTCAACAGTGCGTGGATCATGGTATCCAAGATATGGTGGCGTGCTGGGTAGAACATCATCGAGCCATGCAGCCTGAGGCAAAGATCTGGATGACAGGTGGAAATGCGGAGGCGTTAGGGTCGTTATTGACAGAACATGTAGAGCTAGTACCGGACTTGGTGCTAGATGGTTTGTATGTCCACTTTTCAAAGTAGAGAGCTATGCGATTAATATTAGTATCCCTGTTGATTATTAATCTTGCCTATTTGGGTTATCAATTTACACAGCCCGTTAAGATAGAGCAGGAGGAGGTCATTGATGTCACTGTTTCCACAGGGGCAGAGCCAATTCAGTTGTTGTCGGAGTTAACCGCTAAGCCAAAGATGAACCAGCTGGGTTCATCAAAAAAAAATCCGCTTTGCTGGGCGGTAGGGCCTTACCCTGTAGAATTGGATGCTAAGCATTTATATGCTCGTATGCTTGCCATGGATATTGATGCAAGGGTGGAAGCTCAGTCAGTGGTAATCAAGGAAGAGTTTTGGGTGCACCTAAAACCCTTGGCGAATAGAAAGCAGGCGATGCGTAAGCTTAAAGAGCTGCAAAAACGCAAAGTGGACAGTTTTGTCATCACAGAGGGTGAGTTGGAAAACGGAATTTCACTGGGTTTATTTGGTAAGCAAGCCTCAGTTGATCGCTTATTGGCAAAATTAAAAGACAAGAACATTACTGCAAGTGTTAAACCCTTAAAGCGAACGAGAAATCAATACTGGGTTATGGCGCCTATTAATGCGCAGTTTCCCATGGATGAAGCCACTCGAAATAGGCTGATGGAAGGGCGTGAAACACCTTGGATTCAAATTCATTGCGATTCGGGTTTGCCTCAAGCATAAAACTTGGGTATTATGCGCGCCCTCTCCACAGAGTTCTTGCTGTGAAGAAAGTAGGCTGTATCGACTAAGTGTTTGAAAATATGTAATTTTTACGAGAATTACTTGACACAAAACACAAGCATCGGCACAATCTGCGCCACAATTTGGTGGGGTTCCCGAGTGGCCAAAGGGATCAGACTGTAAATCTGACGCGAAAGCTTCGCTGGTTCGAATCCAGCTCCCACCACCAGTTTTAAAATGATAAGCGCCTCGGCGATTATCGGAGTAGGCCGGAAAGCTATATAGCCGTTAGCGGGCCAGCCTGCTAGATAGGCGGGTATGGTACAATGGTAGAACCTCAGCCTTCCAAGCTGATGATGCGGGTTCGATTCCCGCTACCCGCTCCAAATATTCGCTGATATAGCTCAGTCGGTAGAGCGCATCCTTGGTAAGGATGAGGTCCCCAGTTCGACTCTGGGTATCAGCACCAATATTGATACGACAAGGTAGGCCATGAGCCTGCCTTTTTGTGCATCTAAATTTTACACCACTGACAGAGAGATAAGGTCATGGCAAAGGCAGCGTTTGAACGCACAAAACCCCACGTAAACGTGGGTACTATCGGTCACGTTGACCACGGTAAAACAACTCTAACTGCAGCGTTAACTCGCGTATGTTCAGAAGTATGGGGCGGTGCTGCCGTTGCATTCGACGGTATCGACAATGCTCCAGAAGAGCGTGAGCGCGGTATCACTATTTCAACGTCACACGTTGAATACGAATCACCATCACGTCACTACGCACACGTCGACTGCCCAGGACACGCGGATTATGTAAAAAACATGATCACCGGTGCTGCACAGATGGACGGCGCGATCCTAGTATGTGGTGCGACTGACGGCCCAATGCCACAGACTCGTGAGCACATCCTATTGTCTCGTCAGGTTGGTGTACCTTACATCGTTGTATTCCTAAACAAAGCGGATCTTCTTGCTGAAGATTGCGGCGGCGCAGACTCAGAAGAATACGCAGAAATGCTTGAGCTTGTTGAAATGGAATTGCGTGACCTGTTGTCAGAATATGACTTCCCAGGCGACGACACTCCAATCATCGCGGGTTCTGCTTTGATGGCATTGAACGGCACTGATGACAACGAAATGGGTACAACCGCTGTTAAGAAGCTGGTTGAAACTCTGGATTCTTACATCCCTGAGCCAGAGCGTGCTATCGATGGCGCATTCTTGATGCCAATCGAAGACGTATTCTCTATTCAAGGTCGTGGTACGGTTGTTACTGGTCGTGTTGAGCGCGGTATTGTTCGTACTGGTGAAGAAGTTGCGATCATCGGTATCAAAGACACCATCAAAACTACCTGTACTGGTGTTGAGATGTTCCGCAAGATTCTAGACGAAGGCCGTGCTGGTGAGAACGTTGGTGTTCTGCTGCGTGGTACTAAGCGTGAAGAAGTTGAGCGTGGCCAAGTATTGGCTAAGCCAGGTTCTATTACTCCACACACAACTTTCCAATCAGAAGTTTACGTGTTGGGTAAAGATGAAGGTGGTCGTCATACGCCATTCTTCAAAGGCTACCGTCCACAGTTCTACTTCCGTACAACTGACGTGACAGGTGCTTGTGAACTTCCAGAAGGCGTAGAAATGGTAATGCCAGGTGATAACGTTCAATTGACCGTTACTCTGATTGCACCAATCGCGATGGATGAAGGTTTACGTTTCGCAATCCGTGA
>MDTG01360182.1_pt1 | contig 10320 bp, 8 predicted proteins | sample 811421 | NCBI WGS metagenome assembly MDTG01 (sample SAMN05326645, study PRJNA326480) | marine metagenome | isolation source: seawater | place: Pacific Ocean: South East | collected 2011
AATAAATATGCTAACTGATCAACAGTCATATTGCCCTCAGATAATACTAGAATAGAAAAGGGTACAGTTGTTCCGATTAAAGCAATGATTGCATTAATAAAATGAAAGGGGTAAACAATTAAATATAGTATGCATAATATGGGTAGAACTCCTGCACCTACCGGGAAAACAACTTCTGATAGGTAGTAGGTTATTGCCCCGCAGTTCATAAATCCAATTGATTGTGCCAAAAAATAATATTGATGATATCGTTTTTTATTTTCATTTGATGTAAAAATAAAAAATAACATTAACATAATAGCGAAAAAGTGATAAAATAGGTAATATGGTGCTTTACCTGCTCCTTGAATAAAAATATCATCAAATCTAACGACCATACCGATCAAGATATCAAAATATAATAGTACCTTTATATTTTTCCATATCTTAGTCCAGCGGTATGATAAAAACTCTTGCTCTAGATCTTTTTCATAAAATCTGCAGGAAATTTTATCAATATTGAAATTTTTCATATACGATAATCTAATTATCTTTATTAAAAATGAGAAATTTAATTGATTTTATTTTCAAACATCAAATTGAAGTATCCAAAGAAAGTTTTTAGAGTTTTTTATTTGAGGAATATTAAAGGTTTAGTTATATAGTTATTATTTATCAGATTATAAATTTTAATATACTTTCCTTGGTATATTAAAATTCACTATTTTATATTTTATGAATGTTATTTAACTCTCTAGAGTTTTTATTATTTCTCCCGACCGCTTTTTGTCTTTATTGGTTCGTGTTCCAAAAAAACCTTAGAGTTCAAAATTTATCACTTCTTATTTGTAGTTATGTCTTTTATAGTTGGTGGGATTGGCGATTTTTATCTTTAATATTTTTATCTACAGTTGTTGATTATTTTGTAGGACTAAAGATTTATAATAGTACTGATACAAAATTGAAGAAGCTCTATCTATGGATAAGTATTTTATTCAATCTTGGTTTATTAGGCTTCTTTAAATATTTTAATTTTTTTATTAATTCATGGATTGATTTACTTAGTGCTTTTGGATTTGAACATCAAAGTATATGGACATTAGATGTTATACTTCCTGTTGGTATTTCGTTTTACACTTTCCAGACAATGTCATATTCACTTGATATTTATTACGGGAAGCTAAAACCCACTAAAGATTTTATTTCATTTGCTTCTTTTGTGAGTTTCTTCCCGCAATTAGTTGCAGGACCAATTGAAAGAGCTTCAAATCTTTTACCTCAAATTTTAAATAAAAGAATATTTAATTACGATCAAGGAGTTCAAGGATTAAGACTTATTTTGTGGGGAATGTTTAAAAAGGTAGTAATTGCTGATTCTTTGGCATCTTATGTAGATATAATATTTCAAAATTATTCTTCATTTAATGGTGGTGTTCTTTTATTAGGTCTGATTTATTTTTCTTTTCAAATCTATTGTGATTTTAGTGGATACTCAGATATTGCTATTGGAATATCAAAAATTTTTGGATTCGAACTTATGTCTAACTTTAAGTTCCCATATTTTTCAAGAGATATTGGAGAGTTTTGGCGGAGATGGCATATATCATTATCAACATGGTTCAGAGATTATTTATATATTCCTTTAGGTGGATCAAAAGGGAACAAATGGTTATCTTTAAGAAATATCTTCATAATTTTCATCGTAAGTGGTTTTTGGCATGGAGCTAATTGGACTTTCATAATGTGGGGGTTAATTCATGCAATGCTATATATACCATTGTTTTTAAAAGGAAATAACAGGAATTATACTTCAACAGTAGTCGCAGAAAATAGGTGGTTTCCAACTATTAAGGAATTATTTCAAATAGGAACTACTTTCTTTTTTACAATGATTGCCTGGACTTTTTTTAGAAGTGAAAGTGTTATTGATGCTTTTTGCTATTTATTTAAGATGTTTAGTGATTTGGGGTTGCCTAAGTCAAATCTTAGCGGAATTATTTTTATTTTATTAATCGTACCAATTGATTGGTTATTACGTTTAGATGAGCGTAATATATTATTTACAAAAATAAAAGTAATAAGATGGTCGATATATATTTTAATAACATTTTTGATAGGTCTATTTTTCAGTGAAGACAGAGTGTCATTTATTTACTTTCAATTTTAACAAATGAAAAAATTTATAAAAAATATTTTAAAATATTTTCTACTTTCAATATCTTTTTATATCCCGCTTTTGATTATTTATGGAGAATATTTTAACATTAATTTGAAATCAAATTTACATAAAAGAGCTGTTTACGGGAATTTGTTTGATAGGAATAATGATATTGAAAATTTTAGTAATGTTGATATTTTATTTTTAGGAGACTCTCACGTTTACAGAGGATTTGATAATAGAATATTTTTAGAAAAAAAATTGAAAACATTTAATCTTGCTTCTAGTGGTCAAACCCCAAAGCAAACTGAAATTTTAATAAAAAGGCATATTGATCAATTAAATCCAAAGCTTGTAATAATTAATGCTAACCCTAATTCATTTTGTGTTAATGGAATTGAGTCAACATATGATTTAATTATAAATACTAAAATTGATAGTATGCTAATAAGATCTGTATTTCATTATAAAAATTGGCGATTATTAAATACTTTAATTTTTAATTTTTTTAAAAAGAACATAAAAAAGAATTTTAATGTTGAATCAATTACAGATTATGAAAAAAAATATTTTAAGGACAATAAATATATTAGTGGAGGCTTTGTTGAAAGAAAACTGTCATTTAATACACCGCAAAATTATCCGAGTTTAGAGTTACTTTACCTTGAAGAACAATTTGATGCTTTTAATAATATCGTAAATTTGATAAGAAAAAAGGATATTAATTTTTTAATTACCCAAATTCCTGTTACTCAGGCATATTACAACCGTGTTAATAATATTAAAATATTTAATAATAAAATGAGGGATATAGGAGAATATATAAACTTTAATAATATAGTTGATCTGAATGATTCTTTACACTTTTATGATTCTAATCATCTTAACAAAAATGGAGTAGAAGTTTTTAATCATTTTTTTATTAAAGATATAATTAACAAAAAAAAATTACATTTTAATAATTAAGTAATAAATATTAAAAGATTGTAATAAATAGAGTACATATAAAAATTCAATATATAAAGCAATTCTATTTGCTGCTAATTTATGGTTTTAATTAGTCTCTTATTTAAAAATTATTAAATATATATTTTTTTAAATATTATATGTTTAACGAAATTAGTAAACGCAGGGAATAAAACTTCCTCAAATTTTTCATTCACTTTTGAAATGCATTTAAGATGATTCTAAATTATAATAGTCATTGCCATTTTATATATAGTAACAAGTTTCATTATAGTTTAAATTTTAGTCGCAAGTAGTATCTATAATATATAAGCCAATTATTCTGATGCCATTATCCGATAAAATAAAACATCATATTAATAAAATATATAACTTACATAGGATGCATCGAATATGTAAAGAGCATGGTATATCATTACCAGCATCATTCCCGTATACATATGCTGATTTCATTGATATAATAAATACGGTAAAGAATTATCGAAGAGAATCGAATATCCTTATTGATATTGGTTCATTTTCAGGAGGATTTAGTTTTTTTTGTAACATTATGCTGAATATTGATCATATTATTTGCTTTGAGCCAAATCATGATTTAAATAAGCAAATAAAAAACAATTTGTCACGGGTCAATAAACTAATTGTTGAAGAAATTGCCTTGGCTCAAAATAATGGGCCGGCTACTTTTTTTAAACATTCATCGGGGTCGATGAGCTCGATTGTTAAACATGATAATTCGAAGCTAAGAAGTGATTTCAATTTTGATGATCCTAACAAAATAGAAGAAATAAATATTGAAACGGTAAACCTTGATACATATATAGAAAATAATAATTTATCAAATCAGAAATTCTTTTTAAAAATAGATACTCAGGGTAATGAATTGAATATTTTGAAAGGAGGTCAGTCAACATTAAAAAATACTGAAATATGTATGATCGAGCATATGTTTTATAGCCCTTATCATTCAAATTATAATTTTCAGGAATTGGTTGACTTTATGTATTCTAATTATTTTGAATGTGTAGGGGCTCTTGATATATCTAGGAGGCCGTCAGGAAAAATTAGCGGAGTTGATTTTCTTTTTCATAAGTCATTTAAATGAGATTTAATATCTTAAAATAGATAAAGATATAGAATGAAAACAAAAAATATACTTTTGACTTTTGACTATGAGCTTTTTTTAGGATCAAGAAGTGGCAGTGTTTTAAACAGTTTAATTGAGCCTACTAATTTATTATTAAAGATAATTTCCAACTTAGACATAAAATGTATTTTTTTTATTGATTGTGCATATTTACTTAAATTGGATGAGAATAAAAAAAATAATGATCTAATAAAGAATGATTACCAATTAATTATAAATCAATTAAAAGAATTACATTTAAATGGTCATTATATTTATCCTCATATACATCCTCATTGGCTTCACGCAATATATAATGATAAATTGAACGAATGGGATCTTACAAATACAAATAATTATAGTTTTGATAGCTTAAAACAGACTCAAAAAGAAAAAATATTTTCAACTAGTTTAAATTTATTAAACGAAATATTTAATGGTGATGATAATTATAAAATTGAAGGTTATAGAGCGGGCGGTTGGTGTATCCAACCATTTAATAATTTTTTTCCTTTTTTTAAAAAATATGGTATTTATGCTGATTTTAGTGTTTTGCCTGGATCAATAGCAGACACTGATGTTTGGAAGTTTGATTTTTCGAATGTTAGTATAAATTCAAAACCTTACTATTTTTTTGATAATGAATGCGAAATAAATAATAATGGAAAATTTATAGAATTTCCCATATCATCATTAAAAATTAAAAATAATAGGCTGATTGATAGAGTTTTAAATTATTTTCTATGGAGAACTAATATTGGAAAAAGTTTTGGTGATGGTGTTGGGGTTAAAGTTAAGAATTATAGAGTTACAAAACCGGAAGAGTATGTTAATCAAATGTGCTCATTAGAAAACCTAACTTCTTCTAAATTATTTTTGTACAAAAATTTTATAAAGGAAAATAATTATATGCATTTTATTAGTCATCCTAAAATGATTTCTAATCATAATCTTTATAATTTTAAAAAATTTTTAAAATATGCAGTTATGAATTTTCAAATAAATTTCGATTGGAAAAAATATAAGTTTTAAGTAATCAATCTTCATTGATATAAAATTATATTTCTATTAAATGACTTTATATATCATTAAATATAAGATTCAACTCAAAACTATTTTATATGATAATTATGAAGAAAATTTGGCGAAAGGTGATGAAATACATTTTATCGCCGCAAAATAGATGAAAATGCGAAAAGTGAAAAATATATTATCTAAAATCTTACCTCAATTTTTTAAGATAAAGTATCGACAATATTTAAAAAAACGAAATTTTAACAAAAATTTAAAAAATATGTCAATAATTAAAGAAAATGACATTGTCGATGGGTTGGGTAAAGTTGGAATTAAAGAAAATGACACTGTATTTGTCCATTGTTCATTATCTAGTTTAGGGTATGTAGAAAATGGTGCTCATGGTATTATCAACGCTTTACAAAAGGTTGTTACTGCTAAAGGAAATATTATAGTTCCTACCTTTAGTATTATAAATAGTATGGAAGAAACATTAAAAAATAATGAATTCCATTTTGATATATTAAAAACAGAGTCATCAGTTGGCTCACTTCCAAATGCTTTCTTAAGACTTAAAGGTTCCAAGCGTAGTTTGCATCCAACTCACTCTGTATCTGTATGGGGTAATGACTCTGCTTATTTAGTTGATGGGCATCATGAAGCTAAAACAAACTTTGGAACTGGAACTCCGTTTGGAAAATTTTTAGGTATGAATGGTAAAATATTAGGCCTAGGAGTTAGTTATGCTCCTATTACATTTTATCATACATTTGAAGATTTGAACTTAAATAAATTCCCTCATGTTTATTTAAAAGAAAAAATTTTGGCTACTATGATTGATGAAAATCAAAAAGAAATTAAAAAGGATTTTTTTTGTCATAGTAAAAATTTTGCTAAAAACCGAATAGAAAAAAATGAGTCAATTGAAAAATATCTTCAAAATATTTTTGACAAATCAATTAGTAATAAAATTGTATTTGGAGATAGTCACATATGGTGGATGCCTTCTAAAGGAGTCATTGAAAAGCTTGATGAATTGTTTAATAATGGAATATCGATTTACAGTAATATAAATGAACTAAGTTGAACTTTAATTTACATTATGCATAGCATTGATTAAGTTTTAATATAAAATATAAATATTATATTAATAACTCAAGTAATGAAATCTAATTGCACTATAAAAGGAGTGGGTTCCTATTTTCCAGATAATATTGTAAAAAATAAAGAGATTAATGATACAGATGAATGGGTCCAAGAAAAACTTGGGATCAAGCAAAGACATGTGGTGACGAAAGAGCTTTCATCAGATCTAGGTTATAAATCAAGTAAAAAAGCTTTAAAAAATGCTAATCTAGATATAAATGACATACATTTAATTATCACTATTACCTCTAGCCCTGATCGCATCTCTCCATCAACAGCTTGCATCATTCAGGAAAAGTTAAATCCAAAAAAACCAATCCCAGCTTTTGATTTAAATGCAGTATGTAGTGGCTTTGTCTATGCTATGGAAGTAGCAATACCACTCCTAGAAAAGTATAAAAATATATTATTGGTTTTTACAGAGACTTATTCAAGATGGACTGATTGGAGTCATAGAAATGCTGTTTTTTTTGGTGATGGTTCTGCCTCAATAGTTTTACAAAACAGCACAAGCGGTTGGTATTATGGAGATATATTTTCTGATGGTAAAGGTAAGGAAAATTTTACTATTAAACATGGCGATGCAATGTTTAGTATGATAGGTAAAGAAGTTTATAAAACTGGCACCAAGGTTTTGCCGGTAGCCATAATTAATATTTTAAATAAACTCAATTTAAATATAAGTGAGATTGCATATTTTGTACCACATCAGCCAAGTTATAAAATTTTATTTGAGACTGCAAAATCGATTGGTTTGCCAATAGAAAAAATTAGAATGAATATGGATATTAGAGCTAACACTGCTGGCGCATCAATACCAACTGTACTTTGTGATTTGGTTAATTCTAATATTTTGAAAGATAATGATAAAATTTTATTTGCAGCAGTTGGATCTGGATGGACTTGGGGAGCAGGCGTTTTATCTTGGAAAAGTTAGTTATATTTGGTGGTAGTGGTGGACTAGGTAAGCCTTTAACAAGCAGATTGAATAAAAACTTTGATGTTATTTCTTTGAGCTCAAATGATGTGGATGTAACTGATTTTAACGACGTTAACAATTTCTTTTCTCTGAACAAGGTGGACATAGTTTTAAACTTAAGTGGATATAATTACAATTTAATTTTACATAAATACAATGATAGCCATTATCAGGAGATGCAAAAGCAAATAAAAATTAACATTGAAGGGAATATTAATATCCTTTCAAATTGTTTACCTCAAATGAGAGAAAGAAATTTTGGCAGAATAATTTTAATATCCTCTATTTTATCATCAAACCCATTAGCGGGAACCAGTATTTATTCTGGTTGCAAAGCATTTATTGATAGCTTGGTTAAAACTTGCTCAGTAGAAAACCTTGAAAAGGGTGTAACTTGCAATTCTATTCAGCTAGGTTATTTTGATGGCGGCATGACCTATCAAATCCCTGAAATAGTTATTGATAAAATTAAAAACAGAATTCCTTTAAAAAGATTCGGCAATATATCAGAATTAAAAAGCACTATAGAATATTTTATTAATAATCCTTATATATCCGGAACATCCATAAAGCTTAATGGTGGATTAGTGTTTTGAATGAAAATATTATTTTGTTATAAAAGGATTTATGAGAAATATATCTATAATAAAAATATATAGATTTATAGAATCTAATTTTTTAAAACATGTTATTAATTCAAGCGGTTTTTCCATAAAAATATTAGGTAATTCGACTATTTCTGGAGATAGAAATAATCTAAAATTTGTTTAACTAACTTGTACTCAATAAATAGTATATTAAAAAAACCTGGAAGGTAACTAGATTAAAATGACAGGAAATTCCACCAAGATTCATACTATTATTAAAGAGGCCTTTTTATTATTGCCTAGAATTGATAAAAAAAGATATTTAACTATTACAATTTATTCAATTTTTAATACAGTTTTAGACTTAGTCAGTACTGGTTTGTTTTTTAGCTTAATAATGAATGTTGTCAATTTAAACAGCTCATTTAGTAATTATTTAATGAAAATAAAAACCTCTATAAGATTTTTTGATAATATGTCTTTTGAGGTGATGTTATGTATATTGATTCTTTTTGTTGCGATGATTAGGATTTCTCTAGGCTATTTTTTAATTAAAAGGATTGGCTTATTTTGCATGAACCTTTGTAGAAAAATTGGTCTTTTAATGTATAATCATGTTTTTTCTAAAAATTATTTAGATCTAAAAAAACTATCTTCTAATCAACTATTATTTGACATTATATATGGAGCAGAAAGGTATAGTTTTACATTTATATATGGATCGCTAGAAATTATAAGTAATACTATTTTACTTGTTATATTTCTAATTATTTTAATCTATTCAAATCCACTTATAACTTTGCCTATTTTGTGTGCTGTCTATATTGCAACTAGTTCATTTACAAAAATTATGAAGAAAAAGTCTAGTTTTATATCTGAAAGAGAAAAAGTAGCCACTCCAGGATTAAATAAAGTAGTAATTGAATCAAGCCAAGGGATTGTAGATCTTAAAGTTAATAATATGATGTCTTTACAAGAAAAGCGATACATTAAAAAAATGAATGTTTTTTCGGACAACCACTTAAACAAAATAGTTATTAATTTTTTCCCAAGTAGATTTGCTGAGTTAATGGTCCTTTTTGTTGTGTTTTTAGCATTTTTGATAGGTGATATTTTTGATGTAAATAATGCTGTTACACCCTTTTTAGGATTATTTGGCATAATTGGATTTAGGATGGTACCAGTAAGTAATAAAATCAATACTATGATAAATATTATGTATCAAAATTTATGGGTTATTGAAAATTTCAAAACTTTTTTTAATAAAGATAAAAGTGAAAATATTAGGTTTGGTGGTAAAGATAATTTTTCTTTTAAAAAAAGGATTCACATAAAAAATCTTAATTTTAGATATGACGATAATAGGGACTATATTTTTCAAAATTTGAATGTTGAAATTAAAAAAGGACAAGCAGTTGGTATTTCTGGCTCTTCAGGAAAAGGTAAGTCTACACTTATATCTATATTATCTGGATTAATTGACTCCTATGAAGGTGATATTATATTTGATGATAAGAATATATCAACATTTAACAGAGAAAGTATTTTTTCATCATTCAGTATAGTTAGTCAGAATAATTTTGTTTTCAATGACTCGATTAAAAATAATATAGTGATTGACGATGATATACCTATTATCGATAGTGAATTAGAGAAAGTTTTAAAAATTGTAAATTTAGATGGTCTGATAAATTCTTTACCGAATGGTTTAGATACTATAGTTGGAGAACAGGGGTCAAAAATCTCAGGAGGACAAAGGCAAAGAATTTGTATAGCTAGGAGTATTTTTCAAAAACCGGATATTTTAATTTTAGATGAGCCGACATCAGCTTTAGATGAGTCTATTGCAAATAAAATTATTGATAATATCATTGGTTCAAAAAATGGTATGACAACAATAATAGTATCACATGATCAAAAAGTTTTATCTAAATGTGATTTAATTATAAATTTATAACATAGCCTTTTAAATAGCGAAAATTAGATAATTATAAATTTTTAATAATAGGATATATATGATCAGTTGTATCCATTTATTGACCTTTTTTTTCCATCATAATACCAATATTTCCATTTTCCTTTTTTCGTTCCCATATCATACTGTCCGCTAACTCTTAATTGACTGTTGTCATACCATTGTTTTATCTTTCCATTTAGTATATCATTATTATAATTAAATTCTTTTTCTTTATTACCATTATTGTACCATATGATATTTTTACCATTTTTTAGATTGTTTTTATAATATATTAATCTCCTTTCTTTGCCATTTAAATAATAGTATTTCCATTTACCATCCTTTTTATTATTTTCATAAGAAGACTCTATACTTTTATTTCCATTGCTAAACCAGTAAGTCCATAGT
>MDTG01387196.1_pt1 | contig 10320 bp, 10 predicted proteins | sample 811421 | NCBI WGS metagenome assembly MDTG01 (sample SAMN05326645, study PRJNA326480) | marine metagenome | isolation source: seawater | place: Pacific Ocean: South East | collected 2011
AAATTTTATCAATTAAAGATACAACGCCAATGCCCCATAATGGAACAAGGCCACCAAAAAAAAGGAGAGTTTAATGGAAACTGAAAATGTTAATATTAAAAATTGGAAATCATTAATTAAGCCTACAAAACTTGATGTCAAAATTAGCGATGACCAAACTCATGCAAAGATAATAGCCGAGCCTCTTGAAAAAGGTTACGGATTAACATTGGGAAATTCACTGAGAAGAATTTTACTTTCCTCGATAAGAGGAGCAGCAGTAACATCAATCCAAATTGATGGTGTTCTTCATGAATTTACATCTATTAAAGGTGTAAGAGAGGATGTTACAGATATAGTTTTGAACGTTAAATCTTTAGCATTAAAAAGTAATGCTGAAGGAACTAAAAAATTAGTTTTAGACGCAAAAGGCCCAGGAGAAATTAAAGCATCAGATATTGCTGCCGTTACAGATATAGAAATTTTAAATCCTGATTTAGTGATTTGTAATTTAGATGAAAACACGAATTTTCATATGGAAATGAATGTAAATACTGGCAAAGGTTATGTGCCAGCTGATCTAAATAAGCCAGAAGAACCACCTTTAGGATTAATAGCTATTGACTCATTATACAGTCCGGTCAAAAAAGTTTCTTATTCTGTAAGCACAGCACGTGAAGGTAAAGCCTTAGATTACGACAAATTAACCATGGATGTTGAAACGAATGGAGCAATATCTGCAGAAGATGCTGTTGCTTATGCAGCAAGGATTTTTCAAGATCAACTTAAAATGTTTATTAACTTCGATGAACCAGTAGAAGCTCCAGTAAAAGAAGTTTCAACAGAACCAGAGTTCAACAAAAACCTTCTACGAAAGGTAGATGAATTAGAATTATCAGTAAGATCAATGAATTGTTTAAAAAATGATAATATAATTTATATTGGTGATTTAGTCCAAAAATCAGAAGGGGAAATGCTGAGAACTCCTAACTTCGGAAGAAAATCTTTAAATGAAATAAAAGAAGTTTTGACTGGAATGTCATTATATCTAGGAATGGAAATTCCTAATTGGCCACCAGACAATATCGCTGAAATGTCCAAAAAATTAGAGGAAGCTATTTAATGAGACATGGTTTTGCAAACAAGAAATTAAATAGAACTTCTGAGCACAGAAAAGCTCTTCTTAAAAATATGCTAAATTCCTTGATTAAATATGAACAAATCAAAACCACTTTACCTAAAGCAAAATTCTTAAAGCCACAAGCAGATAAGATTATAACTCTTGGAAAAAAAGATACTTTAATAACAACAAAGATGTTAATTTCAAAATTACAAAATAAAATTTTAGCAAATAAAGTTAAAAAAACATTATCAAAAAGATATGAAAAAAGAAGTGGGGGTTATACAAGAATTATAAAAGCTGGGTTTAGGTATGGAGATAATGCACCCATGGCAATAATTGAATTTGTTGATAGAGATATAGAAGCTAAGAGAGTAGATAAAAAGAGAAAAGACTCTACCAAAGATACTGAGAAACAAAAAGAAGATAAAAAATTAGCTACAGCCTAAAAATATTTTAACATGAATAAGAGTTTTATAGTTGACTCAACATGTAAAGACATGCGTCTTGATAGATGGCTAAGATTAAAAATTGGTAAATTGCCACAAAGTTTTATCGAAAAAAATTTAAGATCTGGAAAAATAAAAATTAATAAAAAAAAAGTAAAAAGCTCATATAAAATCCAGACAAATGATAAGATAAATTTATTTAATTTTAATTTTGAAGAAAAAATAATTCAAAAAAAATTAAAGTTTAATCCTTCTAATGAAATAATCAAAGAAAACGAAAACTTAATAATTGATGATAATAAAGATTTTATTGTTTTAAACAAAAGCTCAGGTATTTCTGTACAGGGAGGAACAAAATCTAAAAAAAATTTAGTTGATATATTTAATAAAAGTAAAATTTTTGATGGAACAAAACCTTATTCTGTTCATCGTTTAGATAAAGACACCTCAGGTGTTTTTATAATGGCAAAAAATAGAGAAACCGCACAATTATTGACCTCATTATTTAGATTGAGAAAAGTTTACAAAACATATCTTGCTATATGCCATGGTGAGTTAGAAAAAGATTCAGGAGAATGGAATGATGAATTAATTCGTTACGAAAATGGAAAAAAAATTTCGGAAAAAGCCAAAACTTTATTTAAAGTGATTGACAAGAATTCAAATTCAAGTTTTGTTAAAATGAAACCTATTACAGGTAGAAAGCATCAACTTAGAAAACAACTGTTTAATATAGGTCATTCAATTTATGGTGACCAGAAATATAAGTCTTTAAATATATCAAAAGGTATTAACAAAAATTTAATGTTACATTCTTATGAAATAAAATTTATGATTAAAGATAAAAAATATACTTACAAAGCATTATTGCCTGATTATTTTAAAAAATTATTAAAGACTAAGAGGCTTCATTATTTAAGTTAGAAATAAAATTTTTGATTAAAATATTTTCAATTTGATTGTAATCTTGTTTTTTTATAATATTCAAATTTGTAATTCCTTTATCTTTAATACCACATGGTATAATAGCATTATATTTTTCTAATTTTGTACAAATATTAATTGAGAAACCATGATAAGCTATCCATTTACTTACCCTTACACCTATTGCAGCTATTTTTTTATCTTTATGCCATATACCAATATTTTTTTTATCAGAATAAGATTTTATCTTATAAAATTTAAGAGTTTCAATTATAGTTTTTTCAATTATTGATATAAATTTTCTTATATCTTTTTTTCTTTTTTTCAAATCTATAACAAAATAACAAATTAATTGGCCTGGCCCATGATATGTAATTTTTCCACCTCTATTAGTTTTAATAATTTTGACAGATTTGTCTTTAATTTCATATTCTTTATAACTATTGCCTGCAGTATAAATATCATCGTGCTCTAAAGTCCATATAAGTTCTTTAGACTTATTTTTATTTATTTTTTCCAAACGGTCCTCCATTATTTTCATAGCTTCATCATATTTTACGGGTTTTTTAGACTTTTTAATCTCAATATTCATTTAAAAATTGTATTCTTTTTATTATGTATTAAAAGTTCCGTCAGAATAATAGGTATATTTATGACTTTAATAAAAAAAATTAAAGATAAAAAAGTCAATTTTGAGTTTAACAAAGAATACATAAAAGTTGTTACAGATAAAATCGTTAATAACGACGCTTTATTTATTACAAATTCTTTTAAAGAAATGCATCCAGCAGATGCCGCAGATATTATTGAACATTTAAGTCAAAATGATAGAGAAAATTTGATTAAATTAAATAATTTCAAAATTGATCCTGAGGTTTTTATTGAGCTTAACGAATCTGTCCAGTCCGAAATTATTAAATATTTGTCCTCTGATGCAATTGTTAGAATTCTTAAAAACTTGGACTCAGATGATGCAATAGCTATACTTGAAAATGTAGAGGAAAAAGATAAGAATTCAATACTAAGCGCACTTCCACCAAAAGATCGTTTCGCACTACTTGAGGGATTAAGTTATCCTGAGGATAGTGCAGCAAGAATTATGCAGAGAGAATTTACTGCTATTCCTAGTAATTGGTCGGTTGGTCAAACAATTGATTATTTAAGAGAAAATAAAGATTTACCAGAGGAATTTTTAGAAATTTATATTGTTGATGAAAATTTTAAACCGATTGGAATTGTTCCTTCTTCTAAAGTTTTAAGAACAGCAAGAGAGGCAAAGATGTCCTCAATCATGGAAGATTCAACTTTCTTAGTGCCTGTTGATATGGATCGTGAGGAAGTTGGACACTTATTTGAGAATTATAATTTAAATTCTGCATGTGTGATAGATAAAAATAATAAATTAGTTGGTATGATTACTTCAGACGATGTGTTAACGGTCTTAAAAGAGGAAGCAGAAGAAGATGCTTTAAGATTAGCAGGAGTTGGCGACGAAGAAATTACTGATGGCGTAATAACTAAAACTAAAAGAAGATTCAATTGGTTATTATTAAATTTGTTTACAGCTTTCTTGGCAACATATTGTATAAGTTTATTTGGAGCAACAATTGAACAAATGGTTGTTTTAGCTTTTCTTATGCCAATAGTTGCATCTATGGGTGGTAATGCTGGAATGCAAACTTTGGCTGTTACAGTGAGGACACTTGCAACAAATGATTTAACCAAAAACAATTTTAATCAAAATATTCTTAAGGAATTTAACATTGGTATTTTAAATGGAATTATTTTTGCCATTATAAGCTCAATTGTTGTTCAGTTATGGTTTCAAGATATTCAACTTTCACTTATTATTTCAATTTCAATGATCTTAACAATGGTAGTTGCAGGCTTATTTGGAATTTTGGTTCCTGTGTCACTTAAGAAAATGAATATTGATCCTGCGATTGCATCTAGCGTATTTGTTACAACAATTACAGACGTAATAGGTTTTGTTTCATTTCTTGGAGTAGGGGCTTATTTTCTTTAGCAACTAAAAATTATCAATTAATCTTACTTTATTGATGTTGTAAGCGATAAATATTTTTGATCCTTTAATTTTGTTAGAAATTTTGAGATTTTTTACATTTCTTAACTCAAAATATTCAATGTCAATCTTGAATTTTTCTTTTATTTCTCTTTTTTTAATTTGAATTATCTTTTTTATATTTTTATTTTGAGTTATTTTTTTTTTAAATGCAATAATGTTTTTAGCAATCATCTTTGCTTTATTTAATTCAAACTTATTTAATAGTTTATTTCTTGAGGAGAGAGCAACCTTATCTTTATCTCTTACTGTTCTGCAAGCAATGACCTTAGAATTATATTTTTTTTCAATAAATCGTTTTACCAAAAAAAATTGTTGAAAATCTTTTTCACCCATAAATATTTTTTTGGGTTTAATTAATTTAGTAAAACGATCCATCACGTCAAGAACACCCTCAAAATGGCCTTTTCTATATCTTGCACAGAGTATTTTATCTTTATTAGTAAGTCTGATATTTAAATTATTTTCTGATTTAGGTTTATATATGTCTTTGATACTTGGCAAAAAAACATAATCTATTTTTTCCTTTTTTAATATCAACAAATCTTTTTTTAAATTTCTTGGATATCTTTTATAATCCAATTTATCATTAAATTGCCTAGGATTTACAAATATAGTCACTATAGTTTTAGCACAATCTTTTAAAGATCTCTTTATCAGTGATAAATGCCCTTTATGAAGACTTCCCATTGTAGGCACAAGTCCTAAATTTGTAGATTTATGAAGTGCCTCAATTAAATCATTATTATTTAATAAAATTTTCATTTGTATAAAACATTTTAATAAGTAAAACATTTAAATGATTAAACAAGCGATTATTCCACTGGCAGGGTTAGGCACGCGTTTATTGCCATTAACAAGTGTATTTGCCAAAGAACTTTTACCCATAAATGGAAGACCTGGAATCGAATATATTTTAGACGAATGCATTGAAGCAGGGATAAAAGATGTTGTCTTTATTATTTCAAAAAAAAAACAAATGATTAAAAACTATTTTTATAATGATGATTTTTATAAAAATATGATTAAAAAAAAAAAAGATCCTAGAATTATTAAAGAATATAAAAAAATACAAAGATATAAAAAAATGATAAAATTTGTTTATCAAAATAAACCTTTAGGTACTGGAGATGCGGTATTAAAAACAAAAAAATTTATTAAAGATAATTTTTTTTTAATGTTATTACCAGATGATTTAATTATGAAAGATAATTGTTCTAAATCAATGATAAGAACACATCTTCGCTATAAATCTTCAGTTATGGCTGGAATGAATGTTAATAAAAAGACAGTTTCTAGATGGGGAATATTTAAGTTAAGTAAAAAAATTGATAAAAAAAATATTTTAATAAATGATGTTTTTGAAAAACCTTCAATTAAAAAAGCTCCTTCAAATAAAGCTGTGATAGGAAGATATATTTTACCAAAAAAAATTTTTTCAGTATTAGCTAAACAAAAGCCTGGTAAAGGTGGAGAAATTCATATTACAGATGCAATTCAGTTTTTGATTAGAAATAATGAAAAGTTTATTGCTCATATTTTCAAAGGAAAATATTTAGATTGTGGGACTATGAGTGGTTATATCAATTCATCTAAGGAGATTTCTAAGATATGAAATTATGCATGATCGGTACAGGCTATGTTGGTCTTGTAAGTGGTGTTTGCTTTTCTGACTTGGGAAATGTAGTTTATTGTGTTGATAACAATAAAGAAAAAATAAAATTACTAAATAGTGGGAAAATTCCTATATATGAACCAGGTTTAGAGGAAATTGTAAAAAGAAACTATAAAGCTAAAAGACTTATTTTTACTAATGATTTAAAAAAAGCTGTATCAAATTCAGATGTAATATTTATTTGTGTAGGTACACCGACAAAAAAAAATACAAATTCCGCAGATTTAAAATATGTATATTCTGTTGCCAATCAATTAAAAAAAATAATATCTAAATATAAAGTGATAGTTACTAAATCTACAGTTCCAATAACCACTGGAGATAAAATAGAAAAAATAATGAATAGATTAAAGAAAAAAAAATTAGTTGATATTGTCTCAAATCCTGAATTTTTAAGAGAAGGTGAGGCGATAAGAGATTTTATTTATCCTGATAGAGTTATAATTGGAACTGATAGTCGAAAAGCAAATAAAATATTAAAATCACTTTATTTACCTATATTAAAAAAAAAAAGTAGATATTTTAGAACTTCTAGAAGAGCAGCAGAAATGATCAAATATGCATCTAATGCATTTTTGGCAACTAAAATAAGCTATATTAATGAATTAGCAAATTTGTGTGAAAAAACCAATGTTGATATAAAAGATATATCTTTTGGCATGGGATCTGATGAAAGAATCGGTGAAAGATTTCTTAGGGCGGGACCAGCATATGGAGGTTCATGCTTTCCAAAAGATACTCGAGCTTTAATTGACACAGGAAATAAATTTAAAACTAACTTATCGATTGTTAAAAGTGTTGTAAAATCAAATAACAATAGGAAATTGTTTTTAACAAAAAAAATTGAGAAAATTCTTAAGGGAAAAATAAAAAATAAAATTATCACTTTTTTAGGTGTTACTTTTAAACCAAGTACTGATGATATGAGAGAAGCATCTAGTATTCCAATGATAAATTATTTAAGAAAAAAAAAATGTAAAATAAGATATTTTGATCCATCAGGAGAAAAGACTCATTTTAAAAAATTTAAAAATGTAAATTTTTGTAAAGATTTAGCATCTGCTTGTTATAAAAGTGATTTGATAATTATACATACTGAATGGAATGATTTTAAACTTTTAAATTTCAAAAGGTTAGTTAAAAAGAAAAATTTTATTATCTATGATATGAGAAATATTTATTCACCAGAAAAAATGAAAAAAGAAAAAATAAGTTATTTTGGAGTCGGACGATAATATTAAATTAGTTCAAAAATAGCATCAACCTCAACTGATACACCTAAAGGCAAGCTATTTGTGCTAACAGCAGCTCTAGCATGCATACCAGCATCACCGAAAATAGAAGCAATTAAATCTGAAGCTCCATTAATTACTTTTGGTTGATCAATAAAATCTTCAGTGGAATTTACAAATCCTGTTAATTTAATACAAGACTTAACTTTTGTTAAATCATCTCCACAAGCTTTTTTAACATGAGCGACAATACTAAGAGCACATCTTTTTGCAGCTTCATATCCTTCTTTAGTATCTAAATCTTTACCAAGTTTTCCTTTTATTAATTCACCATCTTTATTCATTGAAATCTGTCCAGATATAAATAATAACTTACCAGATATTCTTGTAGCAACATATGATCCCACAGGATCTGTAGCTTTCGGCAAAGTTATATTATTTTTTTTTATATTTTCCTCAAAATTCATCAATCTAAAACTTTTTTTTTAATTTTATCAACTTTTTCTTTTTCATCATTCCACTCTTTAGTTTGAAAATCTTTTGTATCTTTAACAAAATTTTTCCCTACTGAAATAGTTTTATCTTTAATAGAGCTCGCTTTACATTTCATATACTCTACAGAAAATCTTTTAAAATCACTACAGTCTTTCTCTGCTGAAAATGAATAATTATGAATGAAAAATATTAAAAATAAAGATATCAGGAATTTTTTAGTCATTTTTTTTTCTTTTTTTTACTCTTATCATACTCTTTTCTTTTTTCTATTAATATTAATGCCTCTTCCATTGTTAATTCATTCGGGTCTTTTTCTTCAGGAATAGTTGCATTAAGAGATTTATATTTAATGTAAGGTCCGTATTGACCTTTCATCACTCTCACTGGTTTTCTATCTTCTGGATGCTCTCCTAAATCTTTTATAATAGATGATGACATTCTACCAGGTTTTGCCTCTGCTATTAATGTAATAGCTCTATTTAACCCTATTGAAAATATTTCATCAACATTTTCAATTCTAGCTGATTTATTTTCACATTTTAAGTATGGACCAAACCTTCCAGTATTTAAAAAAATCTCTTTTTGATTTTCTGGATTAATCCCTAGGCTTTTTGGCAATGAACATAAAAATTTTGCCTTATCTAAATCAATGTTATTTAATTCTATACCTTTTGGAATAGAAACGTTCTTTATATTGTCATTTTTTTCCGTTTTATTTTTTTTTTTCCTTTTTTTTGTGTGTTTAATTTCTTCTTCTTTTAATTCTGTTTCATATTGTAAATAAGGACCAAATCTGCCATTTTTTAAAAAGATATCTTTTCCATTATCATTTTGACCAATAAATTTAGGTTCAGCAAGTTGAGCTTGAGCAGCAGCTTTTGCTTTTGATAAAGGTCTAGTAAATTTACAATCAGGATAATTTGAGCAACCTATAAAAGCACCTCCTCTAAAACTATTTTTTAAACTTAAGGTACCAGAATTACACAATTTGCATTTTCTTAATATATTTCCTTTTTCGTCCTTTTCAAAAACTAAATCTCCTAGACTATCATTTAATAAATCTAGTACTTCTCTAGTCCTTTTTTCTTTAACTTCAGCAACATTATTATTAAAATCTTTCCAGAATAATTCTAAAACTTTAATCCAACTTTCCTTGCCAGAAGTTATTTCATCTAACTGATCTTCTAACCCGGCAGTAAAATTATAATCTACATATTTTGAAAATAATTTTTCTAAAAATGCTGAAATTAATTTTCCTCTATCTGTTGGAAAAAACCTTTTATTCAATATTTCAGCATAACCTCTATTAGCAATAGTAGATATAATACTAGCGTATGTAGAAGGACGACCAATACCCAATTCTTCAAGTTTTTTTACCAAGCTAGCCTCAGAATATCTTGGAGGTGGTTGTGTAAAATGTTGTTCGTCAATTAAAGATTCAATATTAATCGGCCTTTTGGAAACAACTGGTAAAATATTTTCATCATCATCTTTACTTTGATTGTTATAAATTTTCAAAAAACCATCAAATTTAAGAACTGAACCACTTGCTTTACAAACAGTATCATTATTATCTGAAGTAATTGTAATGGTATTTCTATCAAACTTAGCAGATTGCATTTGTGAGGATAAGGCTCTGCTCCAAATAAGGTCATATAATTTATTTTGATCTGTACTTAAATATTTTTTAATACTTTGAGGCGTTCTTATAATGTCCGTGGGCCTGATTGCTTCGTGAGCCTCCTGAGCATTTTTAGCTTTTTTTCCAGAATAATTTAAAGCATCTTTTGGTAAATATTCATTTCCGATCTCTTTTTGAATATAATCTCTAAAAGCAAACACAGCATCTTTAGATAAGTTAGTTCCATCAGTTCTCATATAAGTGATTAAGCCAATTGATTCACCCTCGATCTCAATACCCTGATATAGTTTTTGTGCAATTTGCATTGTTCTAGATGCACCAAACCCTAATCTACTTGAAGCAGTTTGTTGAAGAGTAGATGTAGTAAAGGGTCCAGATGGATTCCTATTAACTATTTTGCTTGAAATATCATTTATAGAAAATTTTTTTTTGTTAACACTCGATATAGCTTTATTTATTTCCTCTTTATTTTTAAATGAGAATTTTTCAATCTTGTTATTATCTAATTGACTGATACTGGCGATAATATTTTGATTTTTATCATCGGTAAACTTTATACTTAAAGTCCAAAATTCTTCTGGTTTAAAAGACTCAATTTCATGTTCTCTTTCTGTTATCAATTTAAGAGCTACTGACTGAACTCTTCCAGCAGATTTTGAACCTGGTAATTTTGTCCAAAGTATTGGTGAAATATTAAAACCAACTAAATAATCTAAAGCTC
>MDTG01024517.1_pt1 | contig 10319 bp, 11 predicted proteins | sample 811421 | NCBI WGS metagenome assembly MDTG01 (sample SAMN05326645, study PRJNA326480) | marine metagenome | isolation source: seawater | place: Pacific Ocean: South East | collected 2011
ATGAGTATTTTACCGGCTATACCATTTATTTTTTTTAAAAGTTCTTTTTTTTTTTCTTTAAAAGGTTTTTTATAGTCTTCATAGGCGGTGTATTTTGAAGGAGCTAATCCCACTAATATATATATATATTTTACTTAAAATTAATATATATATAAATTGAATTTAAAAATAAAAAATTTAATAAATGAAATAATAAATGAATAATAATAAAAATACAAAAAATCAATCTAGAAAAAATAAAAGTAAAAAAACAAAACAGTTATGGAATATTTTTAAAGATGAAATGGGGGAAAAAAGTAATTTAGAATTACTTTTTCAAGAAAATAGAGTAGGAATGCGAGAAAAATGTGAATTATGCGACTGCCAATTACGAATTTCACCTGAAAAATTTTTAGTTTGCTCGAATACTAAATGTGGTATTATTTATAAGGATTGTTTAGATACTAGTGCTGAATGGAGATATTATGGAGCCGATGATAATAACTCTAGAGACCCAACAAGGTGTGGCATGCCCATTAATCCTCTATTAAGGGAATCGTCATATGCTTGTAGGATTATGGCTGGATATAACTCATCATATCAGATGAAAAGAATTAAAAGATATACAGATTGGCAATCTATGCCATATAAAGAAAAGGCGATATACGATGAATTTCAGAGAATAACAACCATGTCGAAAATAGCGGGTATACCTAAAATAATTATAGATGAGGCGCTCAAACAACATAAAAAGATATCTGAAATGAAAACATTTAGGGGGTGTAATCGACACGGTATAATTGCGGCAAGTATTTATTTAGCAAGCAGGATACATAATTATCCCAGAACAGCTAAAGAAATAGCAGAGATATTTCATTTAGATAATTCTAGTTCTACAAAAGGATGTAAAAATGCTGTTCATATATTGAATACTGTAGAAAACACAAAGAATTTAGATGAAAAAACCGTTTTCCACAATACAAAACCAACAGCATTTATTAATAGATTTTGTAGTAGATTAAATATTAATGAAGAATTAACAAAGTTATCACTATTTGTTGCGATGAAAATAGACAGGGAACAACTTATACCGGAGAACACACCACAATCAGTAGCAGCGGGAATTATTTACTTTATATCTCAAATATGTAATTTAAATGTAAGTAAAAAAGATGTAAAAATAGCTAGTAATACTAGCGAAGTAACCATCAACAAGTGTTATAAAAAACTGGAAAAATTTAAAGATAAGTTGATACCCACATTAATTATTGAAAAATACAATTAATACATTTAAAAATATTTATATTTATGTATCATAATTTTAATAATGATACAAATAAAAAAAACAAAATATAAATTATGTTTAATAATAGATGTTAGAAATTGGGCTTTCCATCATATAGCATTACAAATAAGAAAAAGATATCCTTCTGATATATTTACCTATAATGATTTTTCACGCAGTGTTTTAAATAAAAGTTTTGAATTTCAAAAATATATTAATTATGTATTTTTTTTTTTACCTTTAAAGAAAACTAATTTTAAAAAAAAAATAAAAGAATTTAATAGAATTAATAGAATTTTTTTTCTTTTATATGAAAATTACACATGGACATTGGGAGAAAAATATAAAATCGGATTTATACAAAAATTAATTGGAGTAAATAAGCTATTTGTGGCTTCACCAAAAATTTTAGAAAATTTAAAAAAAACGTTACCGGGTATTAATATACACGGTACTTGTTATGATGGCGTAAACGAAAAAATATTTAAATATAAATCATATGATGAAAATATATTAACTAAAGATAAATTAGTTATTGGGTGGATAGGGAATAGTGATTTGTCTATAAATGGTAAAGTTAAAAGATTTAAAGAAATAAAGGAAGTAGTTGATGGATTACCGGATAAATTTGTTTTCAAACCACTTGATTCAATGAAAGAATATATACCTCACAATCAAGTACCTAATTATATTTATTCAGTTGATATAATCGTGTGTTTCAGTACAGCGGAAGGTACCCCAAATCAAATATTAGAAGCATCATCTTGTGGAAGATGTTGGGTTTCAACAGATGTGGGTATTGTATCTATGCTTCAAAATACAATATCGAATAATAATTGTGGTATTATTATTGGAAAAGAAAAAGAAGATTTAAAAGAAGCTTTACTTGAATTATACGATAATAGAGAGTTAATAACAAAATATGGTACTAATGGTAGAATAGCTATTCAAAAAAAATTCAGAATAGATTTAACAATTAATAATATTATTAGTCAAGTATTAAAAAGATAAATTTTTTAATTTAAAATTTTTTTGACAATATTATTTCTTATATTATTCCAATAGGTACTCCCTTTTTTCCCACCCTTGTGAGTTATTTGTCCGGGGTGTAGCCTATAATATAATAAAATATCTGGTAAATTGTGTATTTTTCCAAATGTTTTAAGCATTCTTAGTTCTAATTCAAAGTCTTCGGCCATTTCTTTTAAATTTTTATCATAATTACCTGCTTTTAAAACACAATGTTTTCTATAACAAACGGTAGGGTGGTTAATAAACCAATGGTTGGGATTTTTTTTATACTTATCAAATGTTATTGATGAGTGGTTAGATATTGACGCATTTGGTCCATTGTCATGAAACATTTGAATTTGTCCGCCACAAATAGCAATATCAGAGTTATTATCCATAAATTCAACTTGTTTTTTAATTCTATCTGATACCATAATATCATCTGAGTCCATTTTAATAATTAAATCATTACTACACATTAATATTCCTTTGTTTAAAGTAAATCCTATCCCTTTATTTCCATCATTTTCGTGGTATACAACCCTACAAAATCTAGTAGTATTTTCGAATTCATTTAATATTTTTTTAAGAATAATAGTATGCATTTGGTCTGAACCATCGTTAATCCAAATAATTTCAAACAAAAAATGTCCAAGTTGGTTTTTAATGGATTCCAAACATTCTTTTACATGTATTGCTTTTGTGTTTAAACTAGATATTAAAATGGTAATCTCTCTTTTTGGTTTTAAAAATTGTTTTGGGAGAGAATTATTATTCATAGTTGCGTAGCTATTTTTAGTAGATCCCCATTCTTGAAATGCGAAAACCCGTCCATGTTGGGTATATTCGAGACCACTAGCATGTATAGGCAAAAAGTAGTAAGAAGGTAAAATAGATATATCCTGCCATTTTTTACTGTAATATAGTCTTGTTAATAGTCCGGGACCAACTGTTCTCCACGCGCGTCTTTTTGTTTTCAAGAAAGAAACTTCATTATTTTTAATCCATTGAATTGCCAGTTTTGGTAATTCATGTTTTGGTGGAAAAGCCATTGTACCTGTGGCAATTAAAGCTTTGGTGGTTGATAAAACATCATTATATTCAGCTGGAGCCCAACCAGGACCACGTATTTGTTCATTTTCATAACCAGCAAATGCTTTGTATTTTTCAATTAAGTAAGTAAATGGTTCAATACAAATAGAGTCGGCATCGACAAAAACACCACCATATTCATAGAGAATTTCCCATCGTAGAATATCGGCTTTACCATTTATTTCTTCCATTTCATTTACACGATTTGTCAAAACTGAATTAAATCCACGCTTTTCTAATTCTTTTTCAGTCCAACGGATATATTTAAAGCCGAGTGGTTCGTGTATGTTTTTCCATGTATCCATAAGTTTGGTGGGAGGAGTCTTTGGACCAATCCATAGTTGATGAATAATTTTGGGTATAGTCATTTATTAAATAATAAAAAATAATATTTAATAATATTTATTATTTAATTATTTAATCGTATTTTTTAATATATTTTTGTGTATTTCTGAAACAGAATCATCATGATAAACATATCCACCGACGAAATAATAATTATCACAATACGGAATGGGAAATGGTTTTATTTTTTCATTTAAAAAAAAGTTAAAAGATGAGTGTATCAAAGAAACATTTTTAATTATTGGGTATATAATATTTTTTAAAAATGTTTGATCATAATCCCTACTACTTTTTTGGTATATTTTATTATTTATTAAATCTGTCCATGAAGGTATTTCTTTATTTTTTTTTGTACCAAACATTCCACCTAAAATAGGATATCTATGGTGTGGATGATCTCTCATAATATGAAATAGTTTATCAGATTTTATCCATTCTTCTACAGCTAATTTTTCCCTAAGTAAAATACGTGTATCTGTGTCTCGAGATAAGTTAATTTCAACATCTGGGTTATCTATAGATTCAAATCTCCATGTCATTGGTTTAATTTTGTTTAAATCTCCTGTTTTGTAAATAATTTTAGTATTGGAAAAATTATTCAATTCATCAATAATATGTTGAGGAACACTTTCTTTATGTACATAGAACCAGCATTCAAAATCAGGATACATTTCCAAAGCTAATTTGGAATTTTTAATAGCACCAATATAAAAATCATTGGAACAACATTGCGTTGGGCAACCACCACCCCATAAAGAAAAAGAAATAACTTTTACCATTTATATAATTTTATAATTATTATTTAAATAATTATAAACAATCTTAGTATAATGCAAAATGTTTTAAATAATGTTAAAAAAGAATGTTGGTTTCAAATTGGAACCAACAATGGTGCTGATAATTTTAGACAATATATTAATTATTATAAACCTAAAAGAGTTATTTTAGTAGAAGCTAATTCGTCACTTATTGATGATATAAACAAAAATTATGATAGTATAAAGAAATTTACAGAGGTGATTATTGTCAACAAAACAATCTATACCGAAAATGATAAAGAAGTATCATTATTTATACCAGCAGAAAATGGAGAATATGGAAAACCGGGTGTTCAACCAGATAGAAAACAGGGAAATCATTTATATAATGACGGTCAATTTTCTTTATTACCTATGAATGATTGGGGCGAAAAAAAAAACATGATTGAAATTAAATCAAACAGCATTACTTTTGAGAGATTATGTCAAGAATTAAATGTAAAAAATATAGACTTTTTACAAATAGATACAGAAGGATTTGACTCTGAAATAATTAAATCTATAAATTTAAATGATATTAATATTTCTGTAATAAGATATGAAAAATGGCCTTTTGAAGAAGAGTGTTTTTCTCGTTATAATAATGAAAATAAAAAAAAATATGGATTAAATGGAATGAAATGTGTGAAAGAAAAATTAGAAACACATAATTATAAATTGTATGATATAAGAGATAGAGACGGTGATGATATTATAGCTATAAAAAATTAATTTGGAATAATATTATATATTTCGAGGTCTTTTTCAATTTCATCAAAATCAATATTTTGTTTTTTTTTGAAAACATATAAAGTATCTATATGTTCAATAATATCTAGATATTTTTCAACAAATTCATATCCTCTATGTGTATTATTTGGTTGTCGATAATCATGTATTAAAATAAAACAATTATTATCTACTTTTTTTATAGTTTCTAGAGTGGATGCCACTCTAAATCTACCATCAACTAAAACTAAGTCTAATTTTAAACTACATTTTCTTATTAATTTCGAATAATTATGCCAATTAGTTTTATCGCATGTTTTTAAGTATTCTTTATGATTTGAATTCCAAGAAATGGCTTTAGTCCATTCAAAATTTAAAGGAAACATATGTATTTTTAATTTTTTTTCATTTAATTTATTAGCAACAAGAGGGTCATTTGTTAATCGTCTAACCCAATAATTATCCGTTTCAACCGATTCAATATTTTCAATATTATTTTTTATAGCACAACATGTACTACCACCAGCTCCGAATTCAAAATAGTTTTTAGAATTTCTGTAATATTTTTCTAAAAAAACAATTTCATTATTATTCATATACGGTTTAAATGACATTTAAATAATATTGAAATTAGTTTTTATATTAATAAATTTTTAATAACTACTCAAATAATTTTGTATAAATGTGTATTCGCTTATGTCTCTAGGTTTTCCTGGAGGAGGAGGAATAGGAGCCCCAAGATTCATATAGATATCTCCATATTTTGAATTAAACTTATAAAAATCATTTTTTTGAGGAACCCATCCATTAACGTATATTATAAGATTAGCATCAATAATCATAGTTTTTTTGAATGTTTTCAATACTTCTTGACAAAAAAGAGAATCTTGTCCTCTGGGATATAATTCATTAAATTTTATTTTATCAAATACTTTTTTAGTAAAATGGCATGTTCCGTGTGTAGGGAGAATTTGTTTTTTATTATAAAAAGCCAATACAGTTTTTACTCCTGGTTGTATATTATCATTAAAATAATTTAAATTATAAACTTCTTTAGTATCCATAAAATTGATATTTTCCAAATAATATTTTTCAAATTGTCTTTTGTAATTATTTTTACATAAAAAACAATGATTATTATTATTATTTTTGAAACATTCCGATAATATATATCCATTCATTAAATGTTCAATATCATAATTATTGAAGAAATATTCTACAATTTCAACTTTTTGCGGGTGTTGAATATCATCCGCATCACATAATGAAATAATATCTCCTTTAATATATTTATAAACAAAATTTCTCGCGACTGGACTAATCATTGGTTCGTTTGACTTAATTATATCAAAATGTTCAAAATGTTTTGAATATAATTCTTGTAATTTATCAATTTTTGTTTTGTTTATATATTTACAACCATTTAATGATATTAAAATTTGATACGGCTTAATAGTACCTTTAACAAAACAGTCTATTGTTTTAAATAGATGGTCTATGTGTCCATAATAACACGGTATTAATATAGTAGTTTTTTTCATGTATAATTTAACAATGGAAATTTATATTTAAATAAAAATCAACATTAATAAGTATATGAATATAGGTATTATAGGATTAGGAGTAGTTGGAGAAGCAACAAATGATTATTTTTTAGATAAATGTATAAATGTCATAGGGTATGATAAATATAAAAAAATTGGTAATATTGAAAATACATTATCATGTGAAATTATATTTTTGTGTTTGCCTACACCATTTGATATAAAAATAAAAAAATATGATAAATCTTCAATACATGAAGTATGTAAATTTTATAGTAAAAATAAGTATAAAGGGTTAATAGTACTAAAAAGTACTGTAGAACCGGAAACAACTGAAAATCTATATAAAAAATATAAAATTAATATTGTTCATAATCCAGAATTTTTGACAGCAAAAACAGCAAAAGAAGATGTGAGAAATCAAGGGCATATTGTCATAGGTATTCCAAATAATATTGATTACGATATTTTAGTTGATAAATTAAAACATTTTTATAATACTTATAATCCAGACGCAGAAATAAGTTTAATAAAAAGTAATGAATCTGAGTTAATGAAATTAAGTGTAAATAGTTTTTATGCTGTAAAAATACAATTTTTTAATGAGATTTATTTATTATGTAACAATTTAGATATATCATATAACATTGTAAAAAAGACAATGTTAAAAAATAATTGGATAAATAAAATGCATACTAATGTTCCAGGTACAGATGGTAAATTATCATATGGTGGTATGTGTTTCCCAAAAGATACGAATGCTTTAAATGAATATTTATCTTATAAAAAACTCCCTAATAAAATTATTGATGCTACAATAAAAGAAAGAAATAAAATGAGAAACGTAATGAATAACCCAATTAAAATAAAAAATACTTAAATAAAAAATAGGTGGGATGCCATTTGATAGAAGAGGGCAAGACTATAAATGTTGGTTAAAAGCTTTAAAACATACCGATTGTATATATTTAAAAGATATATGTTTTTATTATGATTTGGGTCATGGTGATGGGCAAAATCATTAATTTTATATTTACTTATTAATAATATAAATATAACTATAAATATTATTAATAATGACTTTTTATATTATACCAGAAGGTCGGTTAGGTAATAATTTATTTCAATTTGCGTTTGCTATTGTTTTAGAATTAAATTTTCCAAATATAGATATTAAAATACATCCTTCTAATATCCAAAAATATTATGGAAATAAAATTAATAAAATAATTCAAGTATTTCCGTATATTAAAAAGTTTATAAAAGAATTTAATATAAATAAAATAAAAAATAGTACAAAAATAGTATATAATTATCATGATTTTATTGATATAAAAAAAATAAAACAAAATAAAGATGTTTTATTTTCATGTTGTTTTTTTCAAAGAACTGAATATTTTTTAAAATATAAAGTTGAAATTAAAAAAAAGCTTTTTTATAAAAAAGAAAATAATTTTAATGGATTGACAATTCATTTAAGAAGTGGTGATTGTTGGGGAACTCATGAAATACCGGGTAATGGAACAAATTATCCGTGGCAGCCTATCCCACCGATATCATTTTATAAAAATATTATAAAAGATGAAAATAATATCCGTTTTATTGTTGAATCAAAAACAGATCCAATATTATTAAAACTACAAAAAATATATAATAATAGAAATATTATTGTACAATCAAAAGATTTTTTAACTGATTTTATAACGCTAATGAATTCGAAAAAATTAGTTTTATCTATAAGTTCTTTTTCTTATTGGTCAGCCTTTTTAAGTAATGCTTCGGAAATCCATATACCATTGGGTGGGTTTTTTCATCCTAACACTCCTAGAAAAGAAATAAATTGGAAACTTAATTTTAACAATGTTATAGGATATAAATTGAATAACGAAATATACCTGGATAAATGGAAGGGTAGTAACGAAAATTTGAAGTATATTTTAAATAATTAATATTATTATATTACTATTTAAATGTTAATAATATAATAATTATTATAATGTCTGAAAATTATTCAATTGATTATTGGTATAATGACCCATCTCATGAATCGTGGGACTTTGGTGGTGAAAAATATTATGTTCATACTTTTTATGAAGAAATTGTTAAAAAACTAGATATTCCGGATAAAGGAAAGTTACTAGTTCTTGGAACACATAATTGCTCATCATTTGATAAATTATGTAAATATTATGGTTATGATAGATGTATTGGATATGATATAGCAAACCCTAAAAATCATAAGTGTGTTATAATAAAAAATTGTATGGAATTAAATGAAGATGACAATATAGAATTAGCATTTTGTCACAATGATTTGGGGAATTATTCTCAGACACCAAAATTAAAAGAACATGCTCAAAAATGGTTAGCAAAAAACATAGTAAAAGGTGGTTGGGTTTTGTGTAATAATAATTTTAATAGGGCAAAAGTTAAAAATGTCGAAATTATGGAAAAAAATGGATTTAAAGTATATCAATTATTAGATTTAGTTCAGAAATATAATATAAAATCTTTACCGTATGAAAGAATAGAAGGTTATATAATATGTAAAAAAATGATATAAATTTTAAAAAGAAAAAAATATGGTTATACACCCTGAACTTATAAAAAAATATGAATTAATAAAAGACTAAACATAAAGTAAATTACTAAATACTGTATTTAATGATTTACTAATCATCAAATATTAATTTAATTTAAATAGTAAAATTAATATTCAATATCTTGCCAATTAATACTCTTGTTTACAGGTGATTCATCAAAATATTTCCAACATGTAATATTAGACTTATAGTTTTGTTCATTTTTTTTTATTAAGGTATTCACCAACTGAATATCGACTAAATCTGGATGAACATACCAATCTTCATATGGATTTTTTCCACCATTGTTAATATCACTAAAAACTCTTACATATCCTCTATCCTCAAATATTTTTCTGGATTCCCAGTATTTCCAATAAAGTTTATGAAAAATTTATTAAAATATTATAATTATTATTTATGAAAAAATTTTATTTAGATTTCCAAATATTTAAATCTGTTAATTTTTTACAACTTCCAGATGTTTCTTGATCAGGGTTATCATCATTAATATTTTTAAACAATTCTAAGCCCCTGGCAGCTTGTTCTGGGGTCATATACATATTCCACCCTTTTGATTTAATAGGGTCATCTTTGTATAATAAATAGTTAATACCATCGCTCGCAATTGTTCTACCTATATATCTTACAGTTCTAAACCAATCATATGCTTGTTTATCATCAGTTAAAATCATACCACCTTTACCAATTGGAATGTGTTTTCTAATATGAAAAGATAAACAATGAAATGTATTCTTTTTATACATATTTTTTTTCATTCTTACAGCACCATCATATATAGGATATGGTTTAAGTTGATATATACCAGACCATTCAATGTCTTCAAATTCCACGTTACACCCAGCATGTTCTATAGTACATGGTACTGATATCCAAGTTTTTTCAGGAATTTTAACGGGTCCAGTGACTTTTAAATATTTTAAACATAAAAATA
>MDTG01262634.1_pt1 | contig 10319 bp, 6 predicted proteins | sample 811421 | NCBI WGS metagenome assembly MDTG01 (sample SAMN05326645, study PRJNA326480) | marine metagenome | isolation source: seawater | place: Pacific Ocean: South East | collected 2011
GATGAACACGGCGAAGCTCGGCTTTGTGGCGCAGGTGGTTGCCTTCGCCTTTGGCCTCGCGGCGGCGTCGCTGTTCCCGGTCATCGTGCTCGGCATCTTCTGGAAGCGGATGAACCGGGAAGGTGCCATCGCGTCGATGCTGACCGGCCTCATCACCACCTTCTGGTACATCTATCACTTCAAGTTCGTGGACACCGATTCCTCGCACTGGTGGCTGGGTGTCTCTCCGGAAGGGATCGGCTTCGTCTTCATGTTCCTGTCGCTGGCTGTCGGTGTCGTGGTCGCCCTGATGACCGCTCCGCCACCGCAGGACATCCAGGACCTGGTGGAAGACATCCGCGTGCCCGGAACTAGAACGGCACACGGCATTGCCGATGCGGAGATGCTGCCCGACTAGACGGCAGCCGCCTGCAACCTTCCTGAACTGGGCGGTCCGAGGCAGCGGACCGCCCTTTTTCATCTCCGCTTCCATGTTCCGGCCCCCGACCATGGGAGAACTTGCCAGACGGGCGTTTGCCGGGCGAAGATCAGCGCTTGAGGAGTTTTGTCCATGCCGGTCTGGCTGATTGTTGGGGCAACGGGGCTTTATGTGCTCGGCCTGTTTGCCATCGCCTGGCGCGGCGATCGGCGGGCGCTGGAGCCGTCGGCAACGCACAGCCCTTACATCTATGCCCTGGCGCTGGCAGTATATTGTACCTCCTGGACCTTTTTCGGCGCGGTCGGCACGTCGGCCACGAATGGCTGGGACTATTTCGCGATTTACCTTGGCCCGGCGCTGGTCTTCCTGTTCCTGCCGGACCTGATCCGCCGCATCGGGGATGTTGCCCAGCGGGAGAGCATCTCGTCGCTGTCGGACTTCCTGTCGGCCCGGTACGGCAAGAGCCGCGGCGTCGGGGCCTTGGCAGCGCTGGCGGCGGTGGCCGGCAGCCTGCCATACATTGCGCTGCAGCTGAAATCGGTGGGGATGAGCTTTCAGGCGCTGGCCTATGGCGCGGAGAATGCCGGTGGCCGACCGGCCAGCCAGACCGTGCTGTTCACAGCGCTCGCCATGGGCGTGTTCGCCATCCTGTTCGGTGCGCGCCAGTCGGATGCGACGCGGCGCAATGCCGGCCTGATGCAGGTGCTGGCGCTGGAGGCGGTCATCAAGATCGTCGCCCTGGTGGCCGTTGCCGCCCTCTCCCTGTCGCTGATCTCGTCGCCGGACATCCAGGTGCCGGCGCATGCGACTGAGCCTTTTTCGGGGGGCGTCCTGTCGCAGCGGATGATCACGACCACGATCCTGTCCATGTGCGCAATTATCTGCCTGCCGCGCCAGTTCCACGTCGCGGTGATCGAGCGGCGCGACCGGCGCGAGGTGAACACCGCGCGGATCGTTTTCGTAGCCTATCTCGCCCTGACCAGCGCGGTGGTGATCCCGATCACGATCGCCGGCCTGTCGACACTGGGCGGTGACGTCCCGCCGGACCTCTTCGTGCTCGACCTGCCGCTGGCCCATGACAACGGCCTGCTGGCCCTGTTTGTCTTTCTTGGCGGTTTCTCGGCGGCGACCGGTATGGTGATCGTCTCCAGCGTGGCGCTCTCCACCATGGTGACCAATGACCTGATCGTGCCGGCGGTGATGCAGACCGGACGCTTCTCCAGCCTCGGCGGCAATTCCGGCGCGCGCCTGACGATGATCCGCCGGGGGGTGATCATCGTCATCGTGCTGTGTGCCTATGGCTATTACCGGCTGGCCGGGACGGGCGAAGCGCTGGCGCAGATCGGCCTCTTGTCCTTTGCTGCGGCGGCCCAGTTTACACCGGGCCTGGTCGGCGGCGTCTACTGGCGCAGCGGACGGCGGGCCGGCGTTGTCTGGGGGCTGGTGCTCGGCATGGGCCTCTGGGCTTACACGCTGTTCCTGCCGGCGATCCTGCAGCATGACCGCATGGCAGCCGCGGTGCCGGGCTGGCTGGACCCGCATGCCCTCCTTGGAGTGCATTTCGATGACAGTCTGATCCATGGCGTCGTGTGGAGCCTTGGCGCCAATATCGCCGCCTATATCATTCTGTCGCTGCGGGCGCGCGAGCGCCTGCGCGACCGGGTCCAGTCCTCGGTCTTTGTTGGTGATCCCGAACCGCGCGGGCAGGCGGACCCCGGCTCGGCAGATACGGTCGCGGCGGTCACGCCCAACGGGCTGAAGACTCTGGCCTCCCGCTTCCTGAACCCTGAAGCCGTGGAGCACGCATTTGCGGATTTCGAGCGGGTCTCCGGTGTGCCCGCATCGGGCGACGGCCCGGCGGATTGGCGGCTTGTTCAGCGGACGGAACGATTGCTCGCATCCGCGCTGGGCGCTTCCTCGGCCCGGGTCGTGCTGGCATCCGCCATCGGTGGCAACCAGGTGGCCCTGCGAGACGTGCTCTCCATGCTGGACCACAAGACCCAGGCTGAGCGGTTCGACCGGCACATGTTGCAATCCATGCTGGAGAATATCTCGCAGGGGATTTCCGTGGTGGATTCAGACCAGCGCCTTGTCGCGTGGAACACCGCCTATCTGGACCTGTTCCATTACCCGAACGACCTCGTGGCTGTCGGCACGCCGGTGTCGAAACTGATCGAACACAATCTGAAGTCAGGCTGGATCGATGGCGACCCGGCCGAGGAAGCCCATCGCCGCGTGGCGCACATGAAAGCCGGGCGCCAGCATACCTATGAGCGGCGCAATCCCGATGGGCGCTTCCTGCGCATTGTCGGCAATCCGACGCCGGGCGGCGGCTATGTCACGACCTTCACGGACATCACAGAAGACAAGCTGCGCGAACGCGCCCTGATCGAGGCGAACGAGACGCTGGAGACACGGGTGCGCGAACGCACGCAGGACCTTGAAGACATGGCGCAAGATCTGGATCTTGCCCGCCGCGATGCCGAAGGCGCGAATGCCTCCAAGACGCGGTTTCTTGCTGCAGCCAGCCACGATCTGCTGCAGCCTCTGAACGCCGCGCGTCTGTTCCTCGGCTCCATCCGGGCGGACGATCAGGGGCAGGGCCTGGTCTCGCGTGCGGACAAGGCCATTCAGTCTGCGGACGAGCTGATCCGAGGCCTGCTGGACATTTCCCGCCTCGACCATGGCAGCATTGCGCCGAAGCCGGTGCAGTTGCCAATTGGGCCCTTGCTGGAAGATCTGGTGGAAGAGGCCATGCCGATGGCGGAGCAGGCAGGGATCGGCATCCGTATTGCGCCCACCAGCCTTGTGGTAGAAGCCGATCCGGATTTCCTGAAGAGCATCCTGCGCAACTTCATCTCCAACGCCCGCCGCTATACGCGTGAAGGGGCCGTGCTGGTCGGGGCGCGGCGGCGTGGAAACATGGCGCGGATCGAGGTCTGGGATACGGGGCCTGGCATTCCCGCAGACAGTTTGCCGCTGGTGTTCGAGGAATTCCGGCGCTTCGAGGATACCGACAATACAGGCATCCGGGGCGCCGGCCTCGGCCTGCCGGTCTCCAAACGCCTTGCTGACCTGATGGAGGCTGACATCAATATCCGGTCAGTGCCCGGCCGTGGCAGCGTCTTTTCCGTGACGGTTCCGCTGGCGGCCAAGTCCGGCAAACGCAAGCGTACCGTTCCGAAGAGCGCCGCACCGAAGCCCGTCAGCCTCGCCAATCTGAAAGTGCTGGTGGTGGACGATGAGGCCGCCATCGTGGATGGCATGACCGCATTGCTCACCGGATGGGGCTGCCAGGTCCGCGGCGCGCGCTCTGCTGCCGAGGCGCAGGCCTGGCTCGGCGCTGAGTCATTCGATGCGCTGATCGCGGACCTCAACCTGCAGGATGCCATCGACGGCTTTGACCTGATCGCGATGAGCCGGTCGAAACTGTCAGCGCCGGGCAATGTGCTGTTGCTGACCGCCGCATCGAATGATGCAGTGCGGACGCAGGCTGGCATCGACGGGGTCGCCATGCTGCGCAAGCCGGCTGCACCGGACGACATCCGCCGCTTCCTCGAAGGGCTGGCGCAGAACGTTTCCGCCTGAGCGCTGGCTCAGAGCGAGGTGGCTTCCTTGAAGATCAGCAGCGCCTGGGTCCGGTTATTGGCGCCCAGCTTGCGGAAGATCGCCGTCATGTGCGCTTTCACCGTCGCGACCGAAATATCCATCTCATAGGCGATCTGCTTGTTCAGCAGGCCGTCATTGAGGCCGGAGAGAACCTTGCGCTGGGCCGGGGTCAGGTCTGCCACACGGGCCAGGAGTTCCTCCCGCCCGGCATTGGCGGCGGGGTCGTCAGGCGGGAACCATTGGCCGCCATCCAGCGCCGTGGCGAGGGCGGCGGAGAGGTCTTCCATCGACATGCTCTTGGGCAGGTAGCCTGCCGCGCCGAGCACCCGGGCCGTGCCGAAGGCCTGCGGCGCGTCCGTTGCCGACACGACGACGATCGGACAGCCCGGACCGGCGGCCATCATCCGCGTCAGCCCGTCGAATTCCTGTGTGTCCCCAAGTGTCAGGTCCAGCAGGATCAGGTCGAAGGACTGTTCTTTGATCCGGGAAAGCGCCTCGGCCAGGCTGCTGGCGTGGTGCGCTGTCGCGCCATCCGGAAATGCCGTGCCCAGCGCTGCTTCGAGCGCGTCACGGAACAATGGGTGATCGTCCACGATCAGGACGGTCGGAACCAGTCCCATTCTCTCTGCCTCCCCGGCGCCGCGGATTTCCTGATCCGCAGTCTGCGACTTGTCGGGAGAACCATACCCCGGCGGAAAGGGATGTCGAGGAGCATTAGACTTTTGTCGTAGCACCAATGGCCAATAGCGGCGTTTCCCTGCCGGAAGGATACTCCCTGGAAATAATAAGGCATGGGAGGAAACTAATGCCAAGGTCAATTAGAGGTTTATTCCTGACGGCGTCCGTTGCGGTCATGGCGCTGGCGGCAAATGCAGAGCAGACGGTCGAGGAGCGCATCGCTGCGCTGGAGGCCATGGTTGCTGACCTAAAAGCCGAGCTTGCCGCCGAAAAAGCGGACACAGACGCCGACATTGTCCGGATCGAGACGGTGGCGGTACAGGCAGCGCCTGCAGCCGCGGCTCCGAAGACGGACGGTTTCCTCGTCGGCGATACGACGCTCAAATTCGGCGGCATCGTCGACCTCGATGTGCACGCGACGTCCTTGAGCGATGGGGGTATCGCGTCGGGGTCCATCGCGCGGGATTTCTACATTCCGGGCGCCACGCCGATCGGCGGGGAAGGGACCGACTTTACCGACTTCACGGCCGAATCCTCCCGCTTCTTCCTCTCGGCCTCGAAGCCAGTCGGTGAGGACACGGTTCAGGGCTATATCGAACTTGACTTCCTGGGCTCGGCCCAGGGCAATGAGCTGGTTTCCAACTCTTACTCACCGCGTCTGCGACGGGCCTTTGTGAAGTATGGCAACTGGCTGGCAGGCCAGGAATGGTCGACCTTCCAGAACACATCCGCCATTCCGGAGAGCGCGAGCTTTCTGATCCTGTCGGACGGCATGGTGTTCATCCGCCAGCCTCAGATCCGCTACACCAACGGCAACTGGATGTTCGCCCTGGAGAACCCGAACACGACCACGCTGAACGCGGGTTCGCGGGATGAGAACCTCATTCCGGACATTGTCGCGCGTTACAATTTCAGCGGCGATTACGGCAATGTTTCGGTGGCCGGTATCGCCCGCCAGCTGCGTGCGGATTTCGGCGCGTCGGAGGATGAGACCTTCGGTTATGGGCTCAGCGTTTCGGGCAAGGTGAAAGCCGGCGCGAAAGACGACATCCGCTTCAATCTTGTCGGCGGCGAGGGGATCGGACGTTATGTCGGTCTTGCCGCCAGCCGCTCTACGGCGCTCGATCCGAACGGCAAGCTGGAAGCCATTCCGAGCTATGGCGGCCTGATCGCCTGGCGCCATCCGTTTGGTGAAACAGCGCGGTTCAATGTCGGCTATTCCGGTCTCTTTGTGGATAATCCTGACTACCTCCCGGCGAGTTCCACGACGAAGTCCGTTCAGTCCGCTTATGGTGCAGTCCTGTGGGATATTGCGCCGAAAGTGACCGTCGGTGTCGAGCTGCTTCACGGCATTCGTGAAGTGGAATCGGGGGCGGATGGGTCGATCAGCCGCTTCACCTTCTCCACCAAATATGCATTCTGACATCAGGACGAAATTTCATGCCCTACGAGGAAACGACCATGAGCGATCAGGCAAAAATCTACCCCGTTCCCGAGGAATTCGCGGCAAAGGCGAACCTGACGCCGGAAAAGTACAAGGAAATGTACGATGCCTCGATCGCGGATCCGGAAGCGTTCTGGGGTGAGCAGGGCAAACGGCTCGACTGGATCAAGCCCTACACCACGGTGAGGGACGTCTCCTGGGAGACCGGCGACCTGCACATCCGCTGGTATGCCGATGGGGAGCTGAACGTCACCGCGAACTGCATCGACCGCCATCTCGCCACGCGCGGCGACAAAACGGCTTTCATCTGGATCGGCGATGATCCGAACGAGAGCCACAAGGTCAGCTACAAGGAGCTGCACGCCGCTGTCTGCCGCTTCGCCAACGTCCTGAAAAAGCTCGGCGTCAAGAAAGGTGACCGCGTCACCATCTACATGCCCATGATCCTGGAAGCGGCCTACGCCATGCTGGCCTGTGCCCGGATCGGGGCGGTGCACTCGGTCGTGTTCGGCGGCTTCAGCCCCGAAGCGCTCGCCGGCCGGATCACCGACTGCGATTCCGGCGTGCTGATCACCGCCGATGAAGGCGTGCGCGGTGGCCGCAAAGTGCCGCTCAAGGTGAATGCTGACAAGGCGGCGGACCTCTCCAACGGCACGCTGAAGACGATGCTGGTGGTCAAGCGCACCGGCGCCGAGGTCACCATGGTCGAAGGCCGGGACCACTGGCTGCACGAGGCGGCCGAGGATGTCTCCTCCGACTGCCCGCCGGAACCGATGAATGCCGAAGACCCGCTGTTCATCCTCTACACATCCGGTTCCACCGGAAAGCCGAAAGGCGTGATGCACACGACGGGCGGCTATCTCGTCTGGGCCTCGATGACACATGAATATGTGTTCGACCTCAAGGAAGACGATGTTTACTGGTGCTCGGCGGATGTGGGCTGGGTCACCGGCCACTCCTATATCGTGTACGGACCTTTGGCGAACGGCACCACGACCGTGATGTTCGAAGGCATCCCGACCTATCCGGACGCCAGCCGTTTCTGGCAGGAATGCGACAAACACGGCGTGAGCATCTTCTACACCGCGCCGACCGCGATCCGCTCGCTGATGCGGGAAGGCGAAGACCCGGTGAACGCGACTTCGCGTAAATCCATCCGCCTGCTCGGCACGGTGGGCGAGCCGATCAATCCGGAAGCCTGGGAATGGTATTTCCATGTCGTGGGCGAGGCGCGCTGCCCGATCGTTGACACCTGGTGGCAGACCGAGACCGGCGCGACCATGATGGTGCCGCTGCCCGGCACGACAGACCTGAAGCCCGGCGCGGCCAGCCATCCCTTCTTCGGCATCAAGCCGGCTCTGGTGGATGCCGACGGCACGGAACTGCCGGGCGCGACGGAGGGCAACCTCCTGATCACCGACAGCTGGCCTGGCCAGATGCGCACGGTCTATGGTGACCACCAGCGCTTCATCGACACTTACTTCACCGCCTATCCGGGTAATTACTTCACCGGGGATGGCTGCCGCCGTGACGAAGACGGTTTCTACTGGATCACCGGCCGCGTGGACGATGTGATCAACGTGTCCGGCCACCGCATGGGCACGGCGGAAGTGGAAAGTGCTCTCGTCAGCCATGACGCCGTGGCAGAGGCCGCCGTGGTCGGCTATCCGCACGACATCAAGGGGCAGGGCATCTATGCCTATGTCACGCTGGTGCAGGGCGTGGAGGCCGACGAGGCGCTGCGCAAGAACCTCGTCCAGCACGTGCGCGCCGAGATCGGCCCCATCGCATCGCCGGATCTGATCCAGTTCTCGCCGGGCCTGCCGAAGACCCGCTCCGGCAAAATCATGCGCCGCATCCTGCGCAAGATCGCCGAGAACGAGTTCAGCAATCTGGGCGACACCTCCACGCTGGCCGAACCGGAAGTGGTGAACGACTTGATCGAGAACCGGCAGAATCGCGGCTGACGCAGCTCTGATCGGATAAAGAAAAGCCCCTGCGATTGCGGGGGCTTTTTTTGTGGCCTCAGATCGCCGGCAAATCCACGCAGAACCTTGCGCCGCCGCCGTCGCGGTTTTCGGCCCAGACCTTGCCGCGATGGGTGGCGATGATCTGCTTCACGATGGACAGGCCAAGGCCGGAATTGTTGCCGAAGGCGGTGCCTTTCGGGCGGTCCGTATAGAAACGGCTAAAGATCGTCTCCAGCTTGTCGGGCGGGACGCCGGGGCCTGTATCCTCGACTTTTATGCGGGCGATGGTCTGCGGCCCGTCATTGGTCTGGTCGAGCGTGACTTCCACCACTGCGCCTGGCGGGGAGAAGGAGCGGGCATTGTCGATCAGGTTGCGGATCACCTGGCCGAGCGGCCCCTCGCGGCCCTGCACGAGCAGGCGCCCGCCCATGGTCGCGTCATGGAAGGAGACCGTCACCGCGCCCTCATCCAGCGCGAGGGATTCATAGGTGCCGACCACATCCTGAACGAAGCGGGCAATGTCGATCTGCTCGTTCGGCACGCGGGTCATTTCCGCTTCGAGACGGGACGCATTGGAGATGTCGGTAATCAGGCGGTCGAGGCGTTTGACATCCTGCGCGATCACGCCGCGAAGCTTCTCCGTCAGTTCCGGATTTTCCTTCACACTCTCCAGCGTCTCGATGGCGGAGCGGATGGAGGTCAGCGGGTTTTTCAGCTCGTGCGCCACGTCGGCGGCGAATTGTTCATTCGCCTGGATGCGCTCGATCAGCGCCTCGGTCATGCCCTGCATGGAGGTGGCAAGGTCGCCGATCTCGTCCTTGCGGGCAGAGAGCGCCGGCACATTGATCCGTTCCGAAGCGCCTGCGCGGATACGGTCTGCCGCCACCGCTAGGCGGCGCAGCGGCCGCGCGATGCCCAGCGTCAGCAGGACGGAGGTGATGAAGGCCACCAGCACCGCGACGCCGATAAAGGGCAGCAGCGCCGCCCGCTCGGCGCGGATGATCTCGTCAATGTCGGAGGATTCCAGTGTCAGCACGCCGACCACGGCGGAGACGCGCTGGATGGGCATGGAAACGGAAATGATGCGCTGGCCGCGGTCGTTGAAGCGCTGGCTCGCCGCTTCGCCGCCCTCGACAGCCGTATCGAACTCTTCCTCGAAGGTTTGTGTGCGAACGGCATCTGAAGAGCGCCGCGGCATGATCGGGCCGAACACATGGGCCGCCCATTCCGACAGGTTCCGGCCCCAGCGGGCCACCCGGCCGGGCTCACGCAGCGGCGGCAGGGCGTCCACATCCACCCGTTCGGACAGGTAAAAGCTATCGCCCACCATTTCGCCGTCGGGCAGGTAGATGCGCGCGCGCACCCGTTCGGGCAGGTTCAGGCGGACTATGGTTTGCCGAGCCGCGTCCACGTCCAGCGCAGGCTGGGGCGTAGTGGCATCGTCGCCTAGCAGGCTGGTGAAGATCTGCGCCTGGGCGACAAGGTCCTGCTTCTTCGAGACAACGAAGCCGGCCCGCATCTCGTTCAGCACCATCGCCCCGATGATGAGAATGGCAAGGCCGGCAAGGTTCGACGCGAAAATCAGCCGGGCGATACGGCTGCCGAACACGACCGAACTGTTCAGTCCGGCGCGCGGTGTTTTCCGGGTCTTGTCCTTACCGGCCATGCGGATCCTTCCGGCTCAAGCCAGATCAGGCGTCGGCAGCGACGCGCATGGAGACGATCTTGTCCGGATTGCGCGGCGGCTCGCCCTTGGCCAGCTGGTCGATCACGTCCATGCCTTCGGTCACCTTGCCCCAGACAGTGTATTGCCCGTTGAGGAAGCTGGCATCGTCGAAGCAGATGAAGAACTGGCTGTTGGCCGAGTGCGGCGCCGAGGTGCGGGCCATGGAGCAGGTGCCGCGAACGTGCGGCTCTGCATTGAACTCGGCTTTCAGGTCGGGCTTGTCAGAGCCGCCCATGCCGGTGCCTTTCGGGCAGCCCACCTGGGCCATGAAGCCCGGAATCACGCGGTGGAAGACGATGCCGTCATAAAAGCCTTCACGGGCAAGTTCCTTGATCCGCTCGACATGGCCGGGGGCCAGGTCCGGGCGCAGCTCAATCGTGACGCTGCCTTGGGAGGTTTCGAGGAGGATCGTGTTTTCAGGGTCGGCCATGGGAGTTCCTGTTTCTTGTGCTAATCTACAGACTGGCTATTGAA
>MDTG01374397.1_pt1 | contig 10319 bp, 11 predicted proteins | sample 811421 | NCBI WGS metagenome assembly MDTG01 (sample SAMN05326645, study PRJNA326480) | marine metagenome | isolation source: seawater | place: Pacific Ocean: South East | collected 2011
TCAAGACATAAAAAAAAATTGCCTGTAAGAGGACAGAGAACTCATTGCAATGCTAGAACCAGAAAAGGAAAAGCGATTGCAATTGCGGGTAAGAAACTTACGCCACTTAAGAAATAAAAAATGGAAAATAATAAGACTAAAGACAAAAAAAATATTGAAGCTAAGGATAAACAGAAAAAAGATACTGAAAAACCTATCCAAAATTTAAAAGTAAAAAAAGCAAAAAAGAAAGTTAAAAAAAATATTACTACTGGTATAGCTTTTGTAAATGCTACTTTTAATAATACTATAGTTTCAATTGCTGATGAAAGCGGAAATGTTGTGGCTTGGTCATCCGCGGGATCTAAAGGATTTAAAGGATCAAGAAAATCTACACCTTACGCAGCCCAAATTGCAGCAGATGCTGCCGCAGCCAAAGCTCAAGAACATGGATTAAAAACATTAAGTGTTAGACTTACAGGTCCAGGAGCGGGTAGAGAGACAGCTTTAAGAGCTTTACAATCAAGAGGTTTTAAAATTGTTTCAATTAAAGATACTACACCAATGCCACATAATGGATCGAGACCACCAAAAAAAAGGAGAGTATAAATATATATGGACAATGCAATAATAACACAAAATTGGAAATCATTAATTAAACCAGAAAGATTAAATATTGAAAACACTTCAGATAAATCTATTTCAACAATTACAGCTGAACCTTTAGAAAAAGGTTATGCTCTTACTATAGGTAATTCACTTAGAAGAATTTTACTATCTTCCGTCCAAGGATCAGCGATTACCGCTCTACAAATAGATGGAGTACTTCATGAATTTTCATCTATAAAAGGCGTAAGTGAAGATGTTACAGATATAGTATTAAATATAAAATCTTTATCCATTAAAGTTATGTCAGACGGGCCAAAAAAATTAATTTTAGACGTAAAAGGTCCCGGAACAATTAAAGCAAAGGATATTCAGCCAAACTCAGAAGTAAAAATTTTAAATCCAGATCTAGTAATATGTCATCTTGATGAAAATACAAAATTTCATATGGAACTTGTGGCGAACACAGGAAAAGGCTATATGCCAGCAGAAAAAAACAAATCTGAAGACGCTCCGCTTGGTTTAATATCTATTGATGCTTTATTTAGTCCTGTGAAAAAAGTTTCGTATAGAGTTGAAAATGCAAGAGAAGGTAAATCCCTAGATTATGATAAGCTTATAATGACAGTCGAAACTGATGGTTCGGTTACTGCTGAGGATGCAGTTGCTTACGCAGCTAGAATTTTTCAAGATCAATTATCTTTATTTGTAAATTTTGATGAACCTAAGGAAATTGAAAAAACACCTAAGATTATAGAACCAGAATTTAACAAAAATTTGCTAAAAAAAGTTGATGAACTTGAGCTTTCTGTTAGATCAATGAATTGCTTAAAAAATGATAACATAATTTATATAGGTGATTTAGTTCAAAAAACCGAACCCGAAATGCTAAGAACTCCTAATTTTGGAAGAAAATCATTAAATGAAATTAAGGAAGTACTAAATTCAATGTCATTATATCTGGGCATGGAAATTCCAAACTGGCCCCCTGATAATATAGCCGAGCTATCTAAAAAACTTGAGGAAAATATATAAATTAAAATGAGACATAAATTAGCATACAGAAAACTAAACAGGACCAGCGAACATAGAAAAGCATTGTTTAAAAATATGCTTAATTCATTAATTAAGTATGAACAAATTATGACTACTTTACCTAAGGCAAAAGAGCTAAAACCAAAAATAGATAAAGTAATAACGTTAGGAAAAAAAAATAATTTAAAATCAAAAAAAGACCTTTTCTCAAAATTGCAAAGCAAAAACTCGGTAGACAAAATAATAAAAACTTTGTCACAAAGATATGTAAAGAGAAACGGTGGGTATAGTAGAGTTTTAAGAGCCGGATATAGATATGGTGATGATGCACCGATGGCAATAATAGAATTAATAGATAGAGACATAAATGCAAAAAAAATTGATATTAAAAAGAAACCTGAAGAAAAATCTGAAAAAGAAGATTCAAAAAAAGAAATCAGCAAAAAACCCAAGATAAAAAAATAGAATAATATGTTATTATTTTTATACCGCTTAATTTAGCGGTATAATTACTAGGTAATGAATGAAAAAAACTTTTTTAATCAATTCTAATGAAGAAAACTCACGACTAGACAGGTGGTTTAAAAGATCCGTATGTAATGTTCCACAATCACTTATTGAAAAGAATATTAGAAAAGGAAAGATAAAAGTTAATAATAAAATTAAAAAAAGCTCATATAAACTTAAAGTTAATGATGAAGTTAAAATTTTTAATATTAATTATTCATCTACAAAATTAAACAAAGTACAAAATAAATATATAGCTACTAAAAAAGAAATATCTAAATCCTCAGAAATGTTCATCGAAAATAATGAAAATTTTGCAGTTATTAACAAACCTTCAGGTATAGCAGTGCAGTCAGGCACTAAATCTAAAAGAAATATTCTTGATATATTAAAAAGTACCAAAGAATTTTATGGATTTACACCTTATACCGTACATCGTATTGATAAAGAAACCACAGGCGTTTTTGTTGTTGCTAAAAACAGAAAATATGCTCAGCTTTTTACATCACTATTTCGAATAAGAAAAATTTACAAAACATATTTATGTATAATTTTAGGGGAAATGAAAAAAAAAGATAAGGGAAAATTTATTGATCAACTTTTTACATACGAAGGAGATAAAAAAGTTTTTTCTAAGGCAATTACAAAATATGAAGTTATTGACTCTAATAATAATTATTCATTATTAAAATTAAATCCAGAAACGGGACGAAAGCATCAGCTAAGAAAACAACTTCTTATTCGAGGCTATCCTATACTAGGAGATAATAAATACAGATTTATTGATTCTGCAAAAAATAAAGGAAATAACTTAATGCTTCATTCTTATAAAATTAATTTTACAATAAATGGAATTAAACACAGATATATAGCAGATTTAACTGATATTTTTAAAAAAACTCTTAATGAAAAATATCTAAAAATTTTTCAGCAATAATTTTATTAATATCTTTAAAGTCTTTAATTCCTAGCTCTTTTAGCGAAGTTACTTCTTTATCTTTAATGCCACATGGAATTATTGAATTGAATTTATTTAAATCATTTGAAATATTTAATGAAAACCCATGATAAGCAATCCATTTTTTTACCTTAATGCCAATGGCTCCAACTTTTTTTGTTTTATCTTTATCATTAACCCATATTCCTATATTTTTTTTATCTGCAAATGATTTAATATTATATTCGTGAAGCACTCCAATAATGCAATTTTCAATATTAGTAATTAATTTTTTTATATTTTTTCCTCTCTTATTTAGATCTAAAACAAAATAAACAACTTTTTGTCCTGGCCCATGATAAGTATGTTTTCCACCTCTATTAGTTTGAACAACATCTATATTAGGATTTAATAAATCTTCTTTATTTGAACTCGTACCTGCTGTGTAAACATGGTTATGCTCAATTATCCATAGCAATTCTTTTTTTTCACCTGATAATACGTCTTTGACTCTTTGCTCCAATACCTTCATTGATCGCAAATAATCGATCGTATTTTCAGCATTTTTAACTTCAATATTCATTTTAAGTTTGTGGTTTCAAATAAAATCAACTATTAGTCTCAAAACAATTAACTGATTATATCTATGACTCTAACAAAAGAAATAACAGATAAGAAAGTCAATTTCGAGTTTAATAAAGAATTTATTAATGTTTTTAATAACAAGATTAAAGACAATGATACTAATTTTTTAAATAGAACTTTAAAAGAATTACACCCATCAGATTCTGCTGATTTAATCGAAAATTTAATAGCTGAAAGTAGAGCTAAATTAATAGAACTCGAGGGTTTTAGTATAGATCCTGAAATCTTTATTGAATTAAATGAGTCAATTCAGTCAGAAATATTTATAATTTTATCAATTGAATCAATTGTAAATATTTTAAAGAGACTAGAATCTGACAATGCTTTAAAAATTTTAGAAAATTTAGATGATAAAAAGAAAAGCACAGTTTTAGATAAATTGCCTCCAAAAGATAGGTTTATTTTACAAGAAGGATTAAGTTACCCTGAAGATTCAGCTGCTCGTATTATGCAAAGAGAATTTACCGCTATCCCAAGTTCTTGGTCTGTTGGTCAAACAATTGATTATTTAAGAGAAAGCAAAGATTTACCTGAAGAGTTTTTGGAAATTTTTATTGTTGATAGTAATTTTAAACCCGTTGGCACAGTACCTTCTTCAAAGGTTTTAAGAACACCTAGAGAATCTAAAATGAATTCAATTATGAATGAAATGCAAGTTTTAATACCAGTTAATATGGATAAAGAGGAAGTAGGTCATATATTTGAAAATTATAATTTAATTTCTGCTGGTGTTGTTAATAAAGAAAAAAAATTAGTTGGAATGATAACAGGGGATGATGTTTTTACAGTTCTTAAAGAAGAGGCACAAGAAGATGTTTTAAGATTAGCAGGAGTTGGTGATGAAGAAATCACTGATAGTGTCTTAAAAAAAACTAAAAGAAGATTTAATTGGTTATTATTAAATTTATTTACAGCTCTATTAGCTACATGGGTCATAAGTAAATTTGGAGCATCAATCGAACAAATGGTGGCACTTGCATTTTTAATGCCTATAGTTGCTTCTATGGGAGGAAATGCAGGCATGCAAACATTAGCAGTTACGATAAGAGCAATTGCCACAAAACAATTATCCTCAGGAAATTTTGGAAAAATAGTTACAAAAGAATTTATTATTGGAGTTTTAAATGGAATAATTTTTGCACTAATTACCGGTTTAATAGTTCAGCTTTGGTTTAAAGAAATTAACTTATCTATTTTAATAGCTGTATCCATGGTTTTAAATATGATAGTGGCAGGGTTGTTTGGAATTTTGATCCCAGTAACTCTTAAAAAATTAAATATTGATCCTGCAATCGCTTCAAGTGTTTTTGTTACAACAATTACTGATGTTATCGGTTTTCTTTCTTTCTTAGGATTAGGCGCGTATTTTTTTTATGGTTAAATATTATCAATCAGTCTAGTTTCTCGTAAATAGTAGGCGATAAATATTTTTTTAAAAGATTTTTTTTTAAATTTTTTAAAAATTCTATTAACATCTAAAACTTCCAGATAGTCTATTTTTTTTACTCCAAGTTTTAATATTTTTTTTTTAATTTCATACATAGGTAATTTATTTTTCAAAATTAACAATTTGTTTTTATATAAAATTTTATAAATTGTTGATGCTATCATTTTCTCTTTTATTGAAAGTAAACGATTTCTTGAAGAATAGGCTATTCCATTCTTTTCTCTTATAGTTTTACAAGGAACAACTTTTAAGTATGAATATTTATTATTTATATAATTTTCAACAATTTTAAGCTGTTGCATATCTTTATTGCCCAAATAAATTTTTGCTGGACTTAAAATTTTTATGAATCTTTCAATTACGTCTACTACACTTTTAAAATGGTTTGGTCTAAATTTTCCACATAATTTTTTTGCGAAATAATGAATTTTAATTTTTTTATTTGGTCCATTTGGATATATATCCTTATTTTTTGGAAGATATAAAAAATCTACTTTTAATTTTTTAATTATTTCGATATCTTTTTTTAAGCTTCGTGGATATTTTCGAAAATCAGATGACTTGTTAAACTGAGGCTTGTTTATAAATATAGAAACTACAGTTTTGTTGCATTGCAAAGTGCTCTTTTTAATTAAAGAAATGTGACCCTTATGAAGAGCTCCCATAGTTGGCACAAATCCTAATTTTTTTTCTTTGCTTATTAACTTTATAATTTTTTGTTTATCTTTAGTTATTTTCATTTGTAAAATATAAATATTATATGTAAAAGAAAGCAATGATTAAACAGGCTATTATTCCATTAGCTGGATTAGGAACAAGACTGCTACCTTTAACAAGTGTTTTACCCAAAGAGCTGTTACCTATAAACGGCAAGCCAGGATTAGAATATATATTGGATGAATGCATTAACGCAGGAATAAAGGAAGTAGTTTTAATAATATCAGCTAAAAAAAAGATTATAAAAAAGTATTTTAATAATGACGCCTTCTTTAAAAAGATAATAGCAAAAAAAAAAAGATAATAAAATATTAAAACATGAGTATAGAAAAATTAAAAAGTATAAAAAAATGATTAAATTTGTATATCAAAATTCTCCACGAGGAACAGGCGACGCTGTATTAAAATGTGAAAAACTAATTAAATCAAATTTCTTTTTGATGCTGTTGCCTGACGATTTAATTTTTCAAAAAAATTGCTCAAAAGAAATGATTAAAATTCATGATAAATATAAATCGTCAGTAATTGCCTCTAAAAAGGTTAATAGAAATGAAGTTTCACGGTGGGGTATATTTAAAATTAAAAAAATTAATAAAAATAAATTTTTTATTAGAGACGTTATTGAAAAACCAAGTATTAAATCAGCTCCATCATGTTATGCTGTTATTGGTCGCTATATATTACCTAAAACTATATTTAAGTTACTCAAAAAACAAAAAGCTGGAAAAAATAACGAAATTCATATTACTGATTCTATACAAAAATTGATTTTACAAAAAAATAAATTTTTAGGACATGTTTTTGCCGGAAAATATTTAGATTGTGGAACTATGAAGGGATATATAAATTCATCAATTGAAGTATCAAAAATAAAATTATGAAAATTTGCATGATAGGAACTGGATATGTAGGCTTAGTAAGCGGCGCATGCTTTGCTGACTTAGGAAATAATGTTTGGTGTGTTGATAGGGTAAAAGAAAAAATAGATATGCTAAACGATGGAGATATACCAATTTATGAACCAGGACTCAAAGAAATTGTAAGCAAAAATTTTGTTTCTAAAAGATTAAAATTTACAACTAATTTACCATTAGCAGTAAGAGAATCAGATCTAATTTTTATTTGTGTTGGTACGCCAACATCAAAAGATGGATCGGCAAATCTTAAATATGTTTATAACGTAGCTAAAGAAATATCACGTAATATAAATAAATTTAAAATTATTATAAACAAATCTACTGTACCTGTATGCACAGGTGATATTGTAGAAGAAATTATTTCAAAAAAAACAAAGAAAAAAAATTTCGAAGTTATATCTAATCCCGAGTTTTTAAGAGAGGGCGAAGCTATTAGAGATTTTAGGTTTCCTGATAGAATAGTTATTGGCGCTAACAATAAAAAAGTTGTTAAAAAGATAAAAGCCCTTTATGAACCATTGATCAAAAAAGGAGCTACTTTTTTTTCAACAAACAGAAGAGGAGCTGAGATAATAAAATATGCATCTAATGCATTTTTAGCTACCAAAATATCGTATATGAATGAAATTGGAAATTTATGTGAAAAATCAAATGTAGACGTTGAAGAAATTGCTCTTGGAATTGGCTTAGATAAAAGAATTGGCAGTCGTTTTTTAAGAGTGGGTCCTGCTTATGGCGGTTCCTGTTTTCCAAAAGATACTAAAGCTATAGTTGTTACTGGCAACAAATTTAAAGTTGACTTATCTATAATTAAATCAGTTATAAAATCTAATAATCTCCGTAAAAAATTATTAACAAATAGAATACAAAAAGTTTTATTAAACAAAGTTAAAAATAAAAAAATTGCCTTTTTAGGAGTAACATTTAAATCAAATACTGATGATATGAGAGGATCAAGTAGTTTAATTATGATAACTATGCTAAATAAAAAAGGTGCAAATATAAAATATTACGATCCCTCAGGTGCTAAAAATGAATTCTCCAAATTAAAAAATGTTAAATTTTGTAATGATATAGCCTCTACTTGCTACAAAGCTGATTTGGTAGTTATTCATACTGAGTGGGATGAATTTAAATCAATTGATTTTAAAAAAATTGTGAAGAAAAAATTTTTTAAAGTTTTTGATATGAGAAACTTGTATTCGTTAAATTATATGAGAAAAAAAGGAATAAAATATTATTCTATAGGAAGATAATATTTTTATACTTCAAAAATTGCATCAATTTCAACAGCCGCACCTAATGGCAATGTATTGACGCTAACAGCCGCCCTCGTGTGTTTTCCGCTATCGCCGAATACTTTTGCTAAAATTTCAGATGCTGGGTTAATTACTTTAGGTTGATCTATAAAATTATCTGTTGAATTTACAAATCCTGTAATTTTTATACAATTTTTTACCTGATCTAAATTTCCATTCATCGCTTTTTTTGCTTGTGCTAGTATATTAATTACGCATAATCTCGATGCTTGTTGGCCTTGTTCAAGACTTAGGTCTTTACCAATCTTTCCTTTTATCATTTTGCCGTCTACACCTATTGGCAATTGTCCAGAAACGTAAAGTAGGGAACCAACTTTCTTAAATGCAACGTATGAGCCTACCGGTGCAGGAGCATCTGGCAATTCTATTCCTAGTTCAGATAATTTCTTTATAGAGTTCAATTTTTCTTCTTAAAAGGATTAAGTTTTTTAAAGCTGAATTTCTCTCTTGGAGGTTTTCCTTTTTTACATCTCCATTTATCATATTGTCCCACAACAGTTTTACTTGAGTATTTAGAACAATCATCTTTTGTATCAGCGAACGAAATATCATAGGGTAATATTAAAGCAAATGTTGTTAGTAAGAGGATAACTATTTTCATTTTTTTCTTTTTTTCTTCTTATTCATATCATATTCTTTTCTTTTTTCAATTAATACAAGCGCATCTTCCATAGTTATTTCACTTGGGTCTTTTTCTTCAGGTATAGTGGCATTTAATGATTTATATTTTATATATGGACCGAACTTACCTTTCATAACTCTAACAGGTTTTTTATCTTCTGGATGTTCGCCTAGGTTTTTTATTTCAGAGGAAGACATTCTTCCAGGTTTTGCATCATCTATCATGGTAACAGCTCTATTTAAACCAATAGAGAATATTTCTTCAGTAGATTCAATTCGCGCTGATTTATTTGAGCATTTTAGATAAGGACCAAATCGACCTGAGTTTAAAGTTATATCTTCATTAATTGTAGGATGTTGTCCAATTATTTTTGGTAGGGAGCATAAAAAATTTGCTTTTTCTAAATCAATGCTATCTATAGATATGCCTTTAGGAATTGAAACATTTTTTAAATTATTATTTTCTTTTTCTTTTTTCTTCTTCTTTTTTGTTTTTATATTTTCTTCAATGGCTTCAGGTATCATTTCATATTGAATATATGGACCAAACCTTCCTACTTTTAAGTACATATCATTACCATTTTTATGTTTTCCAATTAATTTAGGTTCTGCCAATTGCGACTGTTGTGCAGCTTTCGATTTTGATAAAGGTCGTGTAAATTTGCATTCTGGATAATTAGAACATCCAATAAAAGCACCTCCACGAAAACTATTTTTTAAACTTAATTGACCATTCGCGCATAGCTTGCATTTTCTATCAATATTACCATCGTTATCCCTTTCAAATATTAAAGTACCTAGGCTATCATTCAATAAATCTAAAACTTCTCTTGTTCTTTTTTCCTTAACCTCTGCAACATTTTGATTAAAATCCTTCCAAAACATCTCTAAAACTTTAATCCAACCTTCTTTTCCAGAAGTGATCTCATCCAATTGATTTTCTAATCCTGCAGTAAAATTGTAATCGACATATTTAGAAAATAATTTTTCTAAAAAAGCCGTAATTAACTTTCCTCTATCGGTAGGATGAAATCTTTTATTTAAAATTTCAACATACCCTCTAGTAGATATTACAGAAATTATGCTTGCATATGTAGAGGGTCTTCCAATACCTAATTCTTCAAGCTTTTTAACTAAACTTGCTTCTGAATATCTAGGTGGAGGTTGCGTAAAATGCTGTTCATCCAAAAGACTCTCAATATTAACTGGGCCATTAATCATTTTAGGTAAAATGCTTTCACCATCTTCTTTTTTAGGATCCTTATAAATTTTTAAATAACCATCAAATTTAATTACAGAACCGGTAGTTTTTAAGATTGTATCTTTTTTATCAGATGTAATTGTAATTGTGTTTCTGTCAAACTGCGCTGATTGCATTTGCGATGATAAAGCTCTACTCCAAATCAGATCATATAATTTATGTTGTTCTGGGCTTAAATATTTCTTTACTTTCTCAGGTGTATTATCAATATCAGTAGGTCGTATTGCTTCGTGGGCTTCCTGAGCATTTTTTGCTTTTTTACCAGAATAATTTAAAGGATCTTTGGGAAGATATTCATTTCCATATGTATTTTTAATAAAATTTCTAA
>MDTG01416617.1_pt1 | contig 10319 bp, 11 predicted proteins | sample 811421 | NCBI WGS metagenome assembly MDTG01 (sample SAMN05326645, study PRJNA326480) | marine metagenome | isolation source: seawater | place: Pacific Ocean: South East | collected 2011
AGAGCGCTATGCAAGCAATCTGGCTTGGTATTTTCATCTTATACCAGTAGTAACTGGAATTTTGACATTGGCAGCAGGAGACTACCTAGTAAGCGAAAGTGACCCACTGTTAAGAACCATTTTTCCACCTTTTTGCCTCATTGTTGGTGGGTGGCTAGGTTTGATTCTGCTTGGGATAATTTCTAGCTACATGGAAAAACCGTAAGGCTACCTCAATATAAATTCGAGAAATTAACAGTAAAATTGCTGAACTATTTACAAACCAAAGCGCTAATAGCTAATAATTCATCGTTGTATGAAACGAACGCTCACAACTATTGTGACTCTATACCTAAGAAATCTTGGTGCTTGGCAATTGAGGAAGCCCACTCTGTGGTAGAAAGCAAGTGCATTGTTCAATAAATTTCGCACGCCGCAGTGATTTGTTATGTGAGTGGTGGACACTGGGGGATTTGAACCCCCGGCCTTCTGGTTGCAAACCAGACGCTCTTCCAACTGAGCTAAGCGCCCTCAATCCTTCCGGAGCGTCTCAGCCTTTTCTATGTTGTTAATGAGCCAATCTATTCTACACGGTCGATGGTTGCATCTCTATCAGGACCAACGCCTACTGAAGTGCAAGGAACACCAACAAGGGCCTCGACCTGTTTGATGTAATGCTGGGCTGCTGATGGTAGTATGGAGTAACCAAGGCCCTCATCATTGGCTTTCTTTGCGATTCCCAACCATTCTGTGAGGGTGTGCGATGGGAAACCGGGCATCGATAGGTAAATCGGTTTACATCTTGCCAACGCAGATGCACTCGATGGCATCTCTCTTATTTCCTTGCCGTCTAATTCATATGCAACACAAATTTTCAACTCGTCTAAACCGCCAAGGACATCGAGTTTTGTTAGCGCAAGTCCAGTGAAGCCGTTTATCCGGTTAGCGTGACGCATAACTACAGCATCAAACCAGCCACAGCGTCGCTTCCGGCCAGTGGTTGTTCCAAATTCATGACCAACTGTGCCTAGGTGGTCACCAGTCTCATTCTCTAATTCCGTTGGCATAGCTCCATTACCCACTCTCGTAATGTATGCTTTAGTTATTCCAATCACTTCATCGACGTGACCGGGGTGAATCCCCGCACCATGGGTGGAGTTTCCGCGCGATGTAATACTCGAAGTCACAAACGGAAATGTCCCCTGGTCGATGTCTAACAGGCAGCCCTGAGCACCCTCGAGTATGACATGTTCATTCATCTTCAGTGCATTGTCCAACATCAGCCCTGTGTTGCCAATACTGGATGAATAATTATTCCAAATCCAGTTAACATCTGCGGATAAACTTTCGGCAGTTATACGATCTGTGCAACCTGCGGCTTCAAGTGATGCGTTCATTCTATTAACGGCCGTTTTACACCAATCATTGTCATTTTTTACCTCTTCAATGTCGCCAAATCTTAGGCCTATACGATTAATCTTGTCTGCGTATGTGGGTCCGATTCCGCGCCCAGTTGTACCAATTTTTTTGTCCAAGCCGTCGAGAAACCGGTGATATGGTAGGATAATGTGGGCTCTCTCACTAACAAATAATCGCTCTCCGCGCGGATCTTCGCCTGTTGATTCCTTCCAGTCTTTCAATTCCCTGTCAAGGACCCAAGGGTCGACAACCATACCATCACCTAGAACAAGGTTGCATTCCTTGCGGGTAATGCCTGATGGTAATAGGTGAAATTTGAGTATCTCGTCGCCTAGTACAACTGTGTGACCGGCATTGTTACCGCCTTGAAATCGAGCAACCCAGGTTGCTTGCTCTGCTATCCTATCCACGAGTTTTCCTTTACCTTCATCGCCCCACTGGGCACCTAGCACTACTGTTGCAGGCATCTCAATCAAACCATGCCTTGTGAGTACCGTCTTTGAACTATGTCATCAATTTGGTAATCACATTAAATAAGTATATAGACCTATAATGCTGATTAAACAACAGTTTATATCAACTCCAATCTAGTTACAAACATACCAGTGGTAACTAAACGGTGAACATGAGGCATTGCACAGCAATTGGAGTAAGCAAAACATCAACGAGTTTATATTGGTCGAGATACAACTAGATAACTGGAGGTTAAGTAAATGGAATCCGATAAGAGAAAAAGTTCTAGACCCGACATTAAAGAATACGGGCTGTTTGATCCGAACCGCAGGGTGGTTGACGGTCATACTAGACCATGTGAAGAGTGTGGAGTTGTCGATTGGCAACTAGACGATACCAGAGGAGAAATCATCTGCAATTCATGTGGCCTAGTTGTTGAAGAAAATGTCATAGACCCCGGTGCAGAATGGACTAACAGAGATAAAACCGAGGATCGTTCTAGAGTTGGGCAACCGCTTACCTACACCCTCGCCGACAAAGGACTCAACACATCGATTGATGTTCGAGACCTCAACACGGGATCTGCCGGCAGACACGGAATTAGTTCCCAAGCGAGAAGGGACTGGCGTCGAAGAAGAGTCATAGATGAGCGCTCTAAGACTAGAAAAAGTCGAGAGCGCAACCTTGTAAAAGCTAACCAAATGATCAGAGATAGGTCTGATTTACCTAAATCACTCCAAGAAGAAACTGCTAGGTTATACCGAAGATTAAGTGGTGATGGCTTTGTTACTGGAAGGTCAATCGCCGGTGTTGCTGCAGCCTGTACTTACTTGGTTGCCCGTGAGGAAAACCTGCCAAGACAGATTCCAGAAATTGCCACGAGTTATGACATCACCGAAAAGGAACTCTCTAGGTTAATTAGGCAGGTATCACGTAAACTTAACTTGCACAAAATAACATCACCTAATGAATACTTTGACAAGTTCATTTCTGACCTACAATTACCGCCTAATATTTTCACTCAAGTCAACCACCTGTGGTCTAAGATACAGCCGCATGAAGACATCTGGCAAGGTAAGAAGCCAATGGGTGTGGCTGCAGCATTGATTTACAAAGCAGCGTCTGAGTCAGGAACATCTCGTACACAATCAGATATCTGCAAGGTTGCTAATGTCTCAGAAGTTACACTCAGAGGTTTGCTCAGGATATTCGACGGACTGCTGGCACAACTCGGTGAAGCGTCCAAACAGTGATACCCTAACATTGAATAAGCGCAAACCGGTGGATAGAGCATGGGTTTCAAAGCGAAGGCTAGGAAGCATAGGCAACAAGATTCGTCTGCAAAGGGCAACGAAAAGAAAAAATCCACACAGGGTGAATTGTCTTGTGCAATAACTGGTTGCGACAAGTTCGCTGACAAATCTATGGGTGGTCGCTCCCTCTCCCTTGACAACGCAATTGATGTTTGGGGGCAAGGCAATTTTACTGCGCTCAAGGGCAGAGTAAGGGTCTGCAAGCCATGTTACAGAATATGGAAGAAAGAAAATAAAAACGAAGAAACCTATTGATTACACTTTCACTTTGAGATCAGGGGTCTCAGAAAAGTAATCCTACCAACGGCTGACATTTCCCATGTATGGCAAATGGAACAGTGGTCAGAAGCATGATACTGGATGAAGGATACGTAATCGCATTGGATGACGGAATGATTAGTTGGCGCCCAAATAGTGGTCGAAGAACAAATTACCGATTGCAGTATCCTGCAGCCGTATTACTAGGGATGAAGGGGCCAACGGGTTACTGTGAATCTGTGGTTATCGGCGACACTAGGGGCAATGTAATTCGCTTATCTCTACCGAGGTTGGAATTGCTAGATGCATATGACACATCCGGCACCGTAATAAGGTCCATTTGTCGAATCTCTAATTCATCCGACAGATTACTTGTCGGTGATGATGGCGGTCATGTTTGGCTAGTTGGTAGGGATGTACCGAACAACTTTGTCCTACTATTCAAGCACGAAGAATGCATAACAAGTATTAGAACTCTAGAAGATGGAATTACCATTCAAAGCGGTTGGTCGAAGTATAATTACGATTGGGAAGGCGTAATACAGTCAAACTACAATAAAAATGATTTATTCTATCAGAAGCAAGTCGAACGCTCAAACCGACGCGCAATGCTCCTACAAAAGAAAGCCAATAATTCACCACTAGTTGCAATGCTCGATCTGCCAATGATCAGTTAACTTTCTCTTTTTCAACAAGAGGCCATGGTGGCTGTGGCGTCAACCATAACGCCGTTTGGGCCGGACGGGGCCAGGATTTTGGCGCCTTGCCATCACGTTCGATGCATTCTTCAAAGAATCGAATGTGTCTATTCAGAGTCTCAGTTACATGAGATTTACCTTTTATCGCAGGTCCCTGAAGTGGTATTATGGTTTCTAATTTTAGTTTCTTAATTGACTTTAGGCTTTCAACGATATCTGGTAGACAGCCTGTTGGCATATCCCATCTTGTTGGTCGGTCAGCTCGCGGAAGTAATTGACCAACAATAATCAATTCTTTTTCTGGTATGTGATAAGCCATGCCATCCGAGCAATGTCCTGGCAATGCCAAAGCACATACCTGCCCATCGCCGAGAGCAAATACATCACTGTCCTCAACAACCTCAGTCTTAGTGAATGGCATGTCTGAATCAAATCTGTTTGCCCATGTGGTAAAGAAATCGCCGGTTTCCAGGGATGATCGTCCTTCTCGGTGGATATGAATCGGGCAATTACCAAGTTGTGCGGCCAAAAAGTTGGCTCCACCGGAGCATGGGAACCTTCTTGAAGTCAATAGTATTCTATCGACAGTGGGTTTATCCCGCTCATTACCATCTAATATTCCTTGAATTCGTTCGAGTTGGAGTGCCTGATACCATGAAGTACCGGCGTCAATAACGATACAGCCAAGGGTGCCAATTACTAAAATCACATTTGAATCATGATGAATACCAGGTAATCGCACAATTCGCATGGCTAGCGCTCATAAGAATAGTGTTTCAATGTAGTGATTGCCCCTAAATCACTTCGTGGTTGTTTGGTTGTGGTTAAATAGGGGAAGTTGGTGGACCGAATATGGCACGGTTCCCCGAAGCAGAAGCAAGAATGCTTCGCAAGAAGATTTGCATGAAATGCAATGCAAGGCTTGCATATCGTGCAGTCAAATGTAGGAAGTGTAACTACAAAGGTCTCCGTCCGAAAAATATCGAACGTAAAGGTGCTTGAACATCATAACCCGATTACTTGCAAGATAATCACTGTGATGTCACCAAATATTGCCATCGGTATTATTACCGGAAAAAGAAATACCAGTAAAGGCAATTTGTAGCTAACCCAGACCTCCTCGATATTATTATGTCGCAGTGTCGCTATTTGCTCGGACAATTCTTGTTCACTCGGAGTTCGACGTGGTGCTCTAGTACGATGATATACACTCACTTGTCCGTTAGGCATTTTGATAATTGAACTCAGCAACCAAACATGGCTCTGTTGCACCTTATCTAAGCTCATTACCGTGGAATGCCAAAACATTCGCAAGTCTCTAAGCGACTTTACATTACCCTGAACTAGGTTCTTAACCACTAATACTAGAGGGATTAAGATAAATGTCAAACCACCCCACATTAGAAGGGAGATTGCTGGAGGCAACTGCAGTATAATCTCCCGATTATAATCAGTGATTACTGGCATTGTCGACCAATTAGGAATTAATATTGCCACCCACATCAACGCCTTTGCATCAGCACCGCCATGAATTAATCGTAACCTCCAGCCCAAATCAATTACAAAAATCACCAATAAACCAGAAAGTGTCATCCAGTACAATGCAACCATACCAGTTGCTTCACCTAGCAGCAAATCAAGCAAGTCAACATCACTATACTTCACCATGCCAAAAGCAACACCTAGAAAGCTAACCAAGTACCAAACTGACACGATGATATCCTCGCGATTCCCTGCGAGGATGTCTTTAACCGTTGGTCGCCCAATTACTGCCATAGAGGCATATGCGACAATTGCCGACGCAGTCAAAAAGACAGTCCAATCTGCATCTCGGGCTAGTAACTCCAAACACCATATGAAGACAGCAGGTTTGACCCAAACTAGCCAGTGTTCGTTACTCACCTTGCGAGCCTTATGGTCCATCCAAGCAGCCCAGCCCATACCAAGCAGTAGAACACCTACCCTACTCCAGCCTAGTATCTGCTCGCTTGTCAGTGCCATGACAGGCGCTTGTCGACAATGAATTTAAAGGCGGCCTACCGAGAGAGTGCATTACCCAGCATTGGAGGACTGAGCATGGACATAGAAACAAGATTACAGCAAGTGGCAACTGTCATCAATCAAATTGACGACCCAAAAGTCCCGAGAAATATTCGCAGACAGGCTAAAGAGGCCTGCGACCAGTGGTTACTTAACAAAAGCAAAAAGCTTGATGTCCGAATTGCCATGAGTCAATCAAAACTGGAAGAATTGTACGAAGACCCAAACATACCTCCGGAATTTGGCACGCTTATCCTAATGATAAATACTGAATTAGAGAAAATACTTACCGAAGTGTTATGATTCCTCATAGTAAGCATCTGGTAAAACCTTGATCCTTAGTGACAGAAGTGCCGAGCACAACATCAGTATGCCACACATGTGAAATGCGGTATGATAATCTAACGGCCAATCTCGAGAAACTGTAAAAGTCCACACTAGACCACCTGTTAACGGACCCAATATACGAGCAAAAGAACTGACAGATTCCTGAGCACCCATCACAATTCCAAGGTTTATGCCCTCATGCTTTGCGAATGTGGTCAATAATGTAGAAGAAGATGGCTGGAACAGTCCACTGCCGACAGCGACAATTATTGCAACAAGTACTAGTTGGACCGTTGCATATTCCGCCTGTGTATATGGGATTAACACTAATCCAGTGCCACAAATAAAACACGATAATGGAAGCATCCTTTTGGCACCTAGCCGCTTTGACAGTGGACCAATGAGTAAACCTTGAGTAACTATTCCAGCAATACCGATTACGGCAAAAATCCTTCCATTTTGCGCCTCATTATAACCTAATCCACCATCATCTAACGGCATTCCAGTGTATAATATGAATACCGCGTGCATGATGGTAAAACCGAATATGAAAAGCATAGTCGCCCATATTATAATTGAAATCGATCCTTTATTCAGCATCGAGTAAGACTGCTTGAAAGAGGTTCTCAACCTTTCTGGCCAATTTACTCTTTCCTTAGTCGCCCGCCTAGATTTTGGCAAAGATTCAGGAAGGTAGAAATAAGCATAAATGAATGAAATTAATGATAACGCTCCGGCTGCAACGCATGGTAGCAGATATGGGTATGTCTCAAAGATGGTGCCAACAAAGAAATCCCATTTTGTTGCAGGGTTCGATAATTCTCCACCAATAAATGGTCCAATGGTGAAACCCAAGCCAAAGGCTGCACCTATCAAACCCATGCGGGTGTTTAGCTGTAAAGGGGTTGATACGTCACCAATATATGCTCTTGCGACCGCTAAATTACCGTTGAAAACTCCTGCCATAAATCTAGCAGTCAAAGCGATGAACAATGTATTTGCTAAGCCAAACATGGTGAAAAATACCGTGTTACCAATTAAACCTACCATTAAAACAGGTCTGCGACCAATCCGATCGGAAACTGAGCCCCAAAACGGCGAGAATAGAAACTGTGCTGCGGAGTATGATGTCATCAGCAAACCAACCCACAGACCAACCTCAACGATACCCTGAGCAGCCGCTAAATCCTCAACCAAGTAGGTGAGAAATGGTATGACAATACCGAAACCTATCATGTCAATCACCGTCGCTAGAAATAGCACAATTAGTGCACCTCTGCCGGCTGCAACCACAGGTTCAGCAGGTTGACTGACAGTCATATTGTCGTCTCATTGCTCATGGTTTTTCTAGTCAACGCAATGTGTGAAGCAAATAATTTACTTCATGCAGATGGGGATTTTTTGGTTACCTCAGGGGTGAGTCTGTCAATAACACTGCCAAGGCGTTCTACCAAGCCCGCCTTATGCTCGTGCTTGATTAGCGCCTGTTCCATAACCTCATCTAGTGAATCTACTGCAATAACTTCAATCTTACCGACGTATTTGTCATCAATCAGAACATCTTGCATGTTTGCTCTTGGTACAACAACTGTCTTAATGCCCGAAAAGGCAGCGGCTTCAATTTTAGCAGTAACCCCGCCTATCGGCAAAACTTCTCCTCTGACTGATAGTGACCCTGTCATAGCTAAATCTTGCCTTATTGGTATTTCTTCAAGCGCTGATATCACTGCGGTTGCGATCGTAATAGAGGCAGAATCGCCGTCAACGCCATGTGTATCGACGAATTGTATGTGGATATCGTAATCTGAGATATCTTTTCCAGTTAGTTTTTTGATTACCGCACTAACATTCGTTACGCTCTCTTTCGCTAGGTCGGAAAGTCCTCCTGTTGCATGTATCTTGCCACCACCACCCTGGGATGGCGTTACTAGTGCCTCTACAGGTAGCATGATGCCGCTGAAGTCGGACAGGCCAGAATTAGCACCGAGTACTGCCAGACCATTTACCCTACCTACTCTTTCTCCTGAGTTAACTATCAATGAGTAGTCTCGGCGGCGCTCAATCATCCGGTCAGCGACTTGCTGCTCGAGTGGCTTAGCGATGTTTCTGGCGCCCAGCACGTGTGCGCCAGTGGTATACTTTGAGCCATCTTCACTGGCCAAGTCACCTGCTATTCTGATAAGACCACCCAGTTCTCTTAGGCGGAGAGATAGTTTTCCTCTTCTGCCAGCCCTGCGTTGAGCTTCACGAAGGATGATAGCAACTGCTGATTTGTCGAAGTGAGGAATTTCTCGGTTTGTCCCCATGTCCTTTATGACCTCTTGAGCAATAAAGCGAATCAAACGACGACGATTCCTAGAGGTGTCAGGCATGTCTGAATTTACGTATACCTCGTAGCCATATCCTCTAATTCTGCTTCTGAGAGCAGGGTGCATACCTTGAATTGCATCTAGGTTTCCAGCGGCTATTAGTATGAAGTCACAAGGCACTGGCTCAGTTTTGGTTAGTGCACCCGAAGAGCGCTCTGAGCGCCCAGATATCGAGAACGCTCTTTCTTGCATAGCCGTCAGCAACGCTTGTTGTTCTTCTAACCGTAGTAAGTTTACTTCGTCTATGTAGAGCACACCCTTGTGAGCGCGATGAATTGCTCCCGGTTCGACACGGTCGTGAGCAGACGTTTCCATACCCCCAGACTGGAATGGATCGTGTCTGACATCTCCTAACAAGGAGCCAGACAAGGTTGCTGTTGCGTCGACAAACGGTGGCATTTCACTGGCATCATGTTTGATTAGCAATTTTGGAATACGGCTCTCATCAGATGCACCCAATCGACCACGGATGAACATATATCCGAACATCAGCAGGAAACCGCCAAACAGCAACGTAATTATGTCACCTGTTTGAAGAGTTGCAATTATGAGCAGAAAACCAATCGCTGCAAAGGCAATTAGAAGCATTTTCTGCGAACGTTCACGCTGTTGCCTTATTGCTTCACGCTGCAGCTTTACTATTCTCTCCCCCCGAGAAGCAGGAACGCACCTAATTCTGGGTTCGTTTTCATCATCTTCGTTTGGGTAAACTAACACATCCTCGAGCACATCTCTAGGCAGCAGTTCTGTCATAGATTTAGCTAGCATTGACTTGCCAGTTCCAGGATCCCCGATCATGAGCATGTGGCGTCTCTGTTCAGCGGCTTTGCGGATGACCACTGATCCGGTTTCTTGACCGATTACTTGGTCAACAAGGGTTTCAGGAATCGGAACATCCTCTGTTGATTCGAACTCGACCGATGCTATCCATTGCTCAACACCTTGATTTAGGATTTCATCGCTACCTGTGGGTTCTGGAGCCCATATTGTAACCTCGTCTTCCGAGGGTTCCAATACTTCAATATCTTCACCGGTCACACTATCCCCTTGCCCTTCTCCCCTTTAGGGGTTTAGAATGTTTTTCAATACAATAAAGAGTCATTTTTGTAGTCTGTCTAGATATTGCTGGCCGTAATATTCCCACTGGTCCATGCTCCATCCTGAAGGCAAGCCACCCGGTGGTAGTGGTGGTCCACGCTGCGCAAGTGGCTGTGGTATGTTTTGTGGTGGTGCTGGTCGAGCGGCTGGCTGAGGTTGAGTATATTGTGCCGGTTGGTATTGCTGTGGTTGGTATTGTGGTTGCAATGGTTGTTGGAATATTTGTTGAGTCCCCCCATACATTGAATTTGCTACGACATCTCTTGCTGGCAAGGTAGTGTCGGCCCATTGCAAACCTCTGAACTCATCATTGCCACGTCCTCGCAACAAGAACATGCCACCGAGTAAAGCACCGATGATAATCA
>MDTG01138651.1_pt1 | contig 10318 bp, 11 predicted proteins | sample 811421 | NCBI WGS metagenome assembly MDTG01 (sample SAMN05326645, study PRJNA326480) | marine metagenome | isolation source: seawater | place: Pacific Ocean: South East | collected 2011
GTAGACCACCACGTTGATAGGCTGGGTGTGGAAGTGCGGTAACGCATGTAGCTGACCAGTACTAATAGCTCAATTGGCTTGATTTATGCACTGAAAAAATTTTTATGTTTATTTTTAATGTTAATACTAATTTTTAATAGCAATAACAAAATAACCCATAGGTTCTGAATATAACTTTTTTTGATCAGGGTTCACATCATCAATTAATTCGTTACCCATTTTAACGTTATATAATTTATTATAAATCCTAATCTGTAAAATAATAAATTTTTCAAGTATTTTAGATAAGAAACTTTTATTATTTAGACTCTTAAAAATCTTTACTATTTTGTTAATATTGGGTTGATAGAAGGCTTCTAGTGATCTTATATTAAAATTATTTTCATATAATAATTTTTTAAGAGCGTAGTGGGATATTCTAAAATAATCATGAGGCAGGTAATGTAGACCACTGCTGTACGGCACAGAAAGCATTAATATACCGTCTTTTTTAACTAACCCTGACATATTTTTAAAAAATTCTCTAAACGAGTATACGTGTTCTAAAACATTTAGACATATAACTGCATCAAAACAATTATTAAAATAATTATCTTTTTGCAAATCAGCAATAATATCAACGTAACCTCTATTCGCCAAGTCTAGTCTAAAAAAATCGTTTTTTTTTAGCTCAGGAAATCTATCCTCAATAAAATGCCTTCCACTACCAATATCTAAAATTTTAAGTTTACTTTTTGATTTTAATTCACTTTCAACTTTTTGAAAGTTATATTTTTTCCAAGCTGTTAAATTTAATTTAATTTTTACATTTTCTTTTTCAATATCTTGATTATTGTAGTTCTCGAAACATAAAATATCATCTATGATTCTTAGATTACATATTTTGCAAATTTTACTAAAATTAGTCTTTGCATGACAGCATTTAAGATTATCGATTAAAAATTTTTTTTTATTCAACATTTTAATACAAATATATTTTAATATTTATAAATTAAAATCAATACTAAATTGATTTAATTTAAAAGTAGATAAAAATTTTAATCCATCTTCTAAGATACTTTGATTCAAATTAACTTTATAGCTTAATAAAGTATACTCTGTTAAATAATGGAAAATTAGATTTAAAAAATCCAAATTTTTCATTTGGAAGATATAGGTCAACTAATTGTCTAATATTCGACCATTTTTTTGAGTTATATTCGTCTATAATTACTGCGCCACCTTTTACAACATTTTTAATTAAATTTTTTAATGCAAATTCATATGATGAATAAATATCCATGTCTAGATTCAATAAACATATTTTATCATCAAAATTTTTAAGACTTTCTTTTATATCTCCAATCACATATTCAATATTTTTCTTATTAGTAATTTTTGAATTATCAAAATAATTTTTTACATGTTCAATAGGTGCATTATAATATCCTTTTTTTATTCCGGGTATTTCTCTGTCTTTTTGTGATAATTCTGGGAAACCACCATATGTATCACACAGTAAAATTTTTTTATTCAAATTAAAAATTCCAGAAATTTCTGATATCAAAAAAGCACTTCTGCCCCAGCCAACACCACACTCAATAATAGCACCATCTAAGTTTTGAGTTTTAATTATTACCTCATTATAGAATAGGATTTGATGTATTCTATTGCTAAGTAAAGGAAGGGGTAATTCTTTTTTTTTGTTTTTCTTTTTTATGAAGTCTAATAGCATTTAATTACTAAAAAATTATCAAAGTTACACCTGAAAGTATAGCCAAGATGTATACCAATTTAGTCCCTAGATTATGAAATTTCTTTAACAGTAAAGTTCCAAAAAAAGAGCTTACTATTATTATTAGTGATAAGTAAATGTAGTTGAGCCCAAGTGAATTTTGAGTTGCATAACTCAAATGTAGTATTGTAAATTGTATTAGCGCCAGAAGTAAATAAAACCAATGTACATTGAACACATTATTAATAATTTCTTTTTTTTTATTATCTAAAAAAAAGAGACTAAGAAGTGCCCCACCAGAATTTGTAATTCCATGCACTATACCAATTAAAAATATAATAATTTTTTTGAAAAATTTATCATCGATATTTATTTTTTTAAATTTCATTTTTACAAATAAAGATATAAAAATTATGCAAGCTACTAAATATTTAAAATTTGCAGAATCTGAAAAATACTTCAAAATTTGTATACCAATAAATATAGATGGCATACAAATTATTAGAAAATATTTGAGTGTTTCATAATTTAAATTTAATTTTTTGTTTATAAATTTAATAATTACAAAACACGAAAGACTTGTAATTATTGATATTGGTAACAATATATTCATGACATCAATTATATTTATTTTCATGATTAAAAGAATGGGAGTGCCCAAAACAAGCACGCCTACCCCAGCCAATGATTGAATTAGTGATAACAAAAAAACTAAAATATAAATAAATGTCGAGGTTATCATTTTAAATTCATTTAGGGCATATTCTAAAACTTGTACACAATTATTTACATATTTTATTAATTTAAAAATTGTTTAAAAATCCTGTTATAAATATTTTGCGATAGTTATATCTATAGATAAATATTGGTGTTAATGGAAAGAGTAGGAGCGAACAAATTTAAGGTTTAAGATATCTTGAGTTGAAAAGATTTATAAATTATGTAACTTCTTATAGTCATGCCTTTACAGAAAACTTCAGAGACTAAAAAACTATTCATTAATGATTAAAAAGAACTACCTAGAATTTGGAATATTATCAAAGAATAAAGAAAAAAAAAAATATGAATTATTAAAAGGGGATTTATATGATTATTATATGTTAAGTCGCTATTTCAAAGATATATTCAATTTATATAAATCATTCAGTATAAAAAAATATTTAAATAAAGAAAAATTTCACGACCTTAAAGATTTCAAATTTAATCATATTAATTATCTATTGTTATCTTTGTGTAAAACAAAAAAATTCTATGAATTTGGTTTCACATTATATGAAAAAATTTTTTATTTCAAATTATTTAATAGTATTTTTAATAAAAAAATTTCTATTAAAAAAATAAATTTTTTAGGAAATGACATATCAGAAATATTTATTTTTTTTTCTCAAAATTTTTACAAGGATTATAATTTGAAACTATCTAAAGTAGTAAAAAAAAGTTTTTATAAAAATTCAATTTTTTATGCAAAAGGTGTATCTCTCCTATATGAAAAAAAAAATATGGAATATTTAAAAAATTTTGTTAAATTTTGTGAGGCAGGGACTTTTGACATTTCAATTTTACAAAAAAAGAAAAAAATTTCATTAAATACAGGATATAAATTATACTATCCATCTATCAGTGACTTTTCAAGATTACTTAAAATAAAAGGTAAGCATTTTTTTTTTCGTAATCTTAAAAAGAAAAATTCAAAAATTTATTTTGAAGTTCTTTTTGGGAGAAAAGAAATATGTAGTCAAATTAATAACAATTTAACTAACATAATGAAGAATAAAAAATTAAAAAATGTAAAAAATTTTATATCTTTTGAGAGATTTAAAGAGCTAAAGCTTGATTATTTTAATTAGATAATTTTAAAAGCTTTAAAAAATAAACAACTCTTATTATTTTGATATTTAAATTCAAATTACTCTGACACATGAAGAAAATTATTTTAAATATAAATCCGCCTCGATCTGGAGGTAAGGCTCTAATGTTATTGGATTGTTTCAAAAAATCACAAAATTTATTAATATGGCCATGTGAGTTTCATTATTTTAGAATGTTTAGACAAGCAACGAATAATAAAAATATAGAAAAACTTCATAAGCTAAATAGTTTTTTTTTTACCAATCACTTTAATAAACTTTTTCTATATCTTATTAATAATAATATATCGCTTTTGGATATTGATAAATTTAAAAGATCTTTAAATAAACAACAAAATGAAGAAATGAATGTATTCCAATATCTTAATTTCATATTTAGTTGTTATAACGACTCGAGTATTCAAAAAAAAAAATTTGATGATGTTGACTATTTTCTTATGAATATAACTGCACGAGGTTTTGACTGGGAATTAAATAATGAAAATATTTTTTTTCTAAAAACTAATAGAAATTTAAAAGATAGTTTTAAATCAATAAAGAATAAAAATCTTGAGTCTTTACCAGTTGAAAACTTTTTTTTACTTTCAGGTAAAAAATCCTTTTTTTACTGGCTATATACCTACAGAGAAATGGTAAAAAAAATAGATAATATTTCCAAGAAAAAAGTAATAAACTTACATTTCGAGGATATAAGATATAATCTTAGTCAAACAAGAAAAATACAATCTGAGAATTGTAAAATCATTCGTAATTTTTTTGATTTAAAAATTTTAAAAGATAATTCCAATGATTATTATTCAATAAATAGAAAAAAAATAAAGAAAGATTTCAAGTTTACAAAAATTGAAAATTATTGTTTAGATAAACTGATTATACAAGATAAAAAAATTGATATACTTGATTATTTAAAAAACTTATTTTTTTTAATATTTGAATTAAAAATAAAAAATAGAAATATATTTATAATTTTTTATAAATATTTAAAAATTATAATTAACTTTTTATATTTTCTTTATATTTACAAAAATGATAAAAATTTTTTAAAAACACTTAGTAAAAATAATCATGATTTAAGATTTCAAACTTTGTTTAGAAATTAAAACAAAAAAAATATAAGAAGTATCAAATGTATAAATAAATAAGAATATTAATAATATTTTATGAAAAATTTTAGAACCAAGGGTGAAAATTTAATTTTTATAAACAATAAGGGAATAAAAACTCCTGATAGTTACATAATTACTGCTGCAGAATTCAAGAAAAAAAAAAATATCATATTAAAAAATATAAAATTTAAATTTAAAAACAAAAAAATTGCTGTTAGATCATCATCATTTAATGAGGACACTAAATACACCTCTAATGCGGGAAAATATAAAAGCATTTTAAACGTAAATACAAAAAATCTTTTCAAAGTTGAAAGGTGTATTACTGATGTTTTATCTAGTTACAATAACAATAATAATAACAATCAAGTATTAATACAAAACATGGTAGAAGATGTAAGAATATCTGGCGTATGCACTACAATAGATATTCACAACTATTTGCCAAATTTTAATATTAATTATCATATTGGTTCTAACACAGCAGTAGTAACAGGAGGATATAAGAATACATCCTCATATATTATTTCAGATACAAAATATGTAAAATCAAATCATAAGTTTTTTAGATTAACAAAAATTATCAATAAACTGATCAAAATTTTTAAATCTAATTATTTAGATATTGAATTTGCAATAAATAGAAAAAAAGAAGTTATAATTCTTCAAGTAAGGGAAATTATAATTCCGAAAAATCAAAAAATTTTAAAAAAAAAAGATTATTTAAACGATTTACAAAGACTTGAAAAAAAAATTATTAAATTACAAAAAAATAATTTAGGTGAATTATATGGAAAAAATAATATATTTGGAATAATGCCAGATTGGAATCCTGCTGAAATAATAGGTATTAAGCCTAGACCTCTAGCAATTTCAGTCTATAAAGAGCTGATAACTGACCATGTTTGGGCTCTGAATAGATCTCAATTTGGCTTTAAAAAAGTTCACTCTAACCATTTACTCACCTCTTTTTTTGGAACACCGTTTATTGATTTGAGAACTGATTTCAATTCTTGGATACCAAATGATTTAAGTGATAAAATTTCTAATAAGCTGGTTAATTATTATTTAAGTAAGCTATCAAAAAATAGAAATTCACACGATAAAATAGAATTCGATATATTATTTACATGCTATACACCAATTACATCAAAAAAAATTGACTTAGAATTAAAAAATAACTTTAACAAAGATGAAATAAAAAAAATAAAACAATCATTGCTTAAAATTACAAATAATGCATTTGAGCAGTACGAAATAGATCTAAAAAAACTAAATTTACTAAAAAAAAAACATGTTCAAATTTCAAGGTCCAAATTAGATCCGATATCTAAGATTTATCATTTAATTGAAGATTGTAAAAGTCATGGATCTATTGCGTTTGCAGGTTTAGCACGGTGTGGATTTATTGCTATAGAAATTCTTAATTCTCTTGTTAAAGAAAAAATATTAACTGAAAATGAAAAAAATAAATTCTTAAATTCGATAAAGACAATTGCTACTCAAATGAATCTAGATTTAAGAAAACTTAGCAAAAAAAAATTTTGTGATAAATATGGTCATTTAAGACCAAAAACATATGATATAACAACAATAAATTACAGAGAGGGATATAATATTTATTTCAATAACAAAAGTAGCTTTAAATTTAAAAACATAAAATTTAATTTTTCAAAAAAACAAAATAAATATCTCAAAAATTTTTTAAAAAAAAATAAATTTAAAGTGAAAGTAGAATATCTAATCCAATTTTTGAATAATGCTCTTGTAAATCGTGAGTACGGAAAATTTGTTTTTACAAAAAGTATTGATTTAATTTTTGAAAATTTAATAAAATTTGGTAAAAAATATAATTTGAATAGAAATGAGTTATCCTACTTAAATATTCAATCAATAATAAATTTTTATGATGAATTAAATTCAACAACAATTATTAGAAATCTTAAAAATGAGATTAAACTTAATAAGATAACATTTGAGAAAAATTCTAAAATTCATTTACCGGAAACAATAATTAACAAAAATGATATTTATCTCTTTGAAAAAAATTTAAATTCTGGGAATTTCATAACTCAAAAGGTTATAAAAGGTAAAACTTTTCATTTAGAAAAGCTATCAAACTTAAAAAAAATAGATAATAAGATTTTACTCATAGAAAATGCTGATCCAGGATACGATTTTGTTTTTTCAAAAAAAATCAAGGGATTGATAACAAAGTATGGAGGTCAAAATTCTCACATGAGTATAAGATGCGCTGAACTTTCAATACCTGCAGCGATAGGTGTTGGAAATGAAAATTTTAATTTATTTGTAAAAAATAATTTTTTAACATTAGACTGCCTAAATAAAAAAATATATTAATGAAAATCCTTATAATCCCAACGGTTCGAGCGCCATACCATCAACAATTTGAATTTAGTGTAGATCAAAAACTAATTTTATTTTTGAACAAAACTTTTAAAAATGCTCAAATATTTATTTATAATGACGTAAAAAAGATTAAGATCTTTGATTTAATTGTTTTATGTGGAGGCAATTCACTAAATTCAAGTTACAAAAAAGATCTTATAAGGAACAAAATAGATAGATCTATTTTTAAAATAGCTGTTAAAAATCAAATAAAGTTATTTGGAATTTGTCATGGTGCTCAATTTTTAGCTGATAAACTAAAACTAAATTTGTCTAGATCAAAATTGCATATAGGAAATCATAGTTCAATTTTTTATTTTAAGAATAAAAAGATTAAAAGAAAAGTAAACTCTTTTCATGATACGATAATAAAAAAAAATAAAAATACAAATTCTGTTAATTGTTTTGGATATGCATTTGATAATTCCGTAGAAGCTTTTCATCACCAAAAATTAAAAATTCTTGGAATAATGTGGCACCCAGAAAGATATAAAAAATATAATGATTTTGATTTTGAACTTTTAAGGAAATTTTATGCATTTAATAATCTTAGCAGCTGGTAAAGGTTCAAGGTTACCTTTAAAATTTAGAGAAACGCCAAAATGTTTAGTAAAAATTAACGGTAAAACAATCTTAGAACACAATCAAAAATTTTTCAAAAAATTTAAAAAGAAAATAATAGTGACTGGATATAAAAACTATTTGTTAAATAAATTTTGTGTAGCAAATAATATAAGTAAGGTAGTCAATACTAAATATAAAACAACTAATATGGTAGAAAGCCTTTTCAGAACAAAAGGATTTATCAAATCTGATGTTTTAGTATGCTATGGTGATATTATTTTCAATAACTCAGTTTATAAATTATTTGATAATAAAGAGAACATTTTACCTGTTTATAGCAATTGGCATAAATATTGGAAAAAAAGAATGAAAACAAAAGAAATTTACAATGATGCTGAAGACCTAGTTTTAAAAAATAATTATCTTAAAAACATAGGAATGAAAATTTCAAAAAAACTTCCGAAATACCAATTCATGGGATTATTTAGATTAAATTTTCTCTCTTATAAAAAAATGTACAAATTTTATAAAAAAATTAATAATGAAAAAATTGATATGACAAGTTTTTTAAATAAATGCTTAGAGAAAAAAATTATAAAGATGAGGATCAAAAAATATTCTAGTTTCTGGTATGAAATAGATACAATGAGCGATATTAAAGTAGCAAATAAAAACATCTAATGGTCATTTGGATAATTGGTAAGTCTGGATCCGGAAAAACTTACTTAGCCAAATTTTTAAAAAAAAAAATCAGATATAAAAATATTAAATGGATAGATGGAGATAAATTTAGACTAAAGTATTCTCGAGATTTAGGTTATTCAAAAGAAGACAGGGAGAAAAATTCTGAAAGAATTTCTAAATTGTGTAAAAAATATGAGAATAAAAATTACTTAGTAATTTGTTCAATATTATCGATTTTTAGAACCCATCAAAAAAAAAATAGAGATTTATATAAAAAATATTTCCAAATTTATATTAAGTGTGACAGCAAAAAGTTAGCTCTTCGAAATAATAAAAAAATTTATTCTAAAAAGAAATATGTAGTAGGAAAAGATATTTCATTTCCCGAACCATTTAAGTCAGATTTTATTATAACAAATACATTTAAACCCATATTTTTAATTAAGGCAGAAAAAATTATTAAAAAAATTAATGAAAAAATATAAGACTTTAATAAAAAAATTACATTTTAATAAATATAAAGATTCCACAATAAAAAAAAAAAATTTTATTAATTTATTTGTTAAATCAAGAGAAATTTTTTTAGAAGAAATAAAAAAAATGTCACCCCAATCAGAAAATATTGATAGATACGATAAAACTTTTCATGAGTTATCTGATATTTATAATAAAAAAAAAACGTCTAAAAATAATATAATTTTAGCCTATTATAAAAAGTTTGAAATCAACTTGTCTTTAAAAAAAATGTATAATCAAAATCTAAAAAAAATTTCTAATTATGAAACTGATATTAATACTTATATTTATTTGGGTCTTCTTTTGTCGAAATTAACTGGATTGACCAAATTACACAAATTAAATTGTGTTTTAAAAATACTAGATAAAATTTTTTTAAAAAAAAGAGAAAAAAAACCATTAAATTTTAAAAAGTTAATCTTACTTTTAAATTGGGAAAAAAAAACAATTTTAACTTTATTAAATGAAAAATAATTTTGGGTTAATAATATCAAATACATTAAGATCCTTAGTATATTTAAGAAAAATAAAAAAGAATAATTTAAAACCCAGCTACATAATTTATTTGAATGACAACTCTAAAAATATATATGAAAAAAAACTTAATAAAGAAAATTTTTTTTTTAAAGATGTGAATGTTAAAAGCTTTTTATCAAAAAAAATAACAAAAAAAATTGCAAACTTTATTATAAAAAAAAAAGTAGAATATGTGATTTTTTCTGGTTATGCAGGTGATGTAATTAAGAATTCAAATTTATTAAAAAAAATAAAAATTATTCATTCTCATCCAGGAAAATTACCATTGTATAAAGGAAGTACAACAATATACTATTCTTTATTACAAAAAGGTAAAATTTTTTGTAGCACTTTTATTTTAAATGAAAAAATAGATTCCGGGAAAATTATAAGAGTGAGAGAATATCCAATACCTAAGAAAATTACTAGTATAGATAATATTTATGATGCAGAAATAAGAGCAACAAATCTCTGTGAAGTTTTAAAAAATAAATTAAACTTAAATTTAAATTTAAACAAGACTTCATCCAAGCCTTACTATGTTATACATCCGTTATTAAGATCTATAGTTTTTAAAAAATTTAAAAATATTTTTCTTGATAATTAAAGTTATAAAAATTTTTAATTTCTTTAAATTTATTTAAAGTACATTTAAATAATATCTATAAAAATTTATTAACTTAGTTTAACATTTAAATTAAGTTAGTTTAAAAATAGTGTATTTTTTATGATAAATTCACGAATAAATTATAGAAATGAAATTGATGGCCTTAGATCATTATCAGTTATTTTTGTAATTCTTTATCATCTATACCCAGATATTTTTAATGGTGGTTTTTTAGGAGTTGATATTTTTTTTGTTATTTCTGGATATGTGATTACTCAAAGTCTTTATAATAGTAATTCTCAAAATTTTTTTGAATTTATAAAAAATTTTTATA
>MDTG01149832.1_pt1 | contig 10318 bp, 11 predicted proteins | sample 811421 | NCBI WGS metagenome assembly MDTG01 (sample SAMN05326645, study PRJNA326480) | marine metagenome | isolation source: seawater | place: Pacific Ocean: South East | collected 2011
GCAATCGTGTATGAACAAAACTCACCGAAAGTTAATTATGAAAAATTTAAATTTGAAACTAGTTTTGATAAAGAAAAACTTTATGGCTTATTTTCTAATTTATATTCAGTGTCTATTTGGAACTTATTCAATTTTTCGAAAAACAAAAATTTAATTAACTTTTCTTCGAAACAGATCTTATTCCATCTAAATAAGCTTTATTCTTATCCTTTTTATGTTACTTTAATGTGTTTAGTTTCATCGGTAGTAATGCTTAATTTGGACAGAAAAAGAAATAAAATATTTTTTATTACTGTGGGTGTTCTTATCTCGGTATCAATATATTTCATTAAATATATTTTTGATATATTGGGAGAAACTAAGGATCTTTCACCTTTTATGTCAATTTGGTTGCCAATATTATTTTTAACAATTATTACATCATTTGGTTTGGTAAGAATAAATGAAAAATAAATTTTATAAGCTTTTATTTGCAATTGTTTTAACAGTTAACTTTGCTCTAATACTATATTCAGATGAAATTGATATAAAAACCACTGAGATAAATATTTTAGAAAATGGAAAATTGTTAACTGGAAACAATGGATTTAATATTATTTCTACAAATAATATTGAAATAAGTGGAAATAGTTTTTCTTACAATAAAGAAACTCAAGAATTAAATGCAAATGGAAATATAAAAGTTGTAGATGACTTAAAAGAAATTACAATTAATTCTGAAATAATAGAATATAAAAAAATTGAAGAGAAATTTTTTATAAAGGATGAAGCTGTAATTAATTACAAAAATAAATATACTTTATTTGGTAAGGATATAATCTATCTAAAAAATAAAAATAAAATTTTTTCTGAAAACAAAATAAAAATTGTAGATAAACAAAATAATATATTGTTAATGGATGGCTTTGAAATTGATCAGTTAACAAATATCATATCCGGAAATAATGCTTTATTTAAAGACAACCTGTCTAATGATTATTCTATTGAAAAAATTAAATTTAATTTGAACAGCAAAGATATGGTTGGAAAAGATTTTTATGTTGACTTAGGAGATGAAAATCTGGAAAAACAAATATATAGATTTAAAGGAAGAGCAGTTGTTGATGATGTTAATCAAACAACAATAAGTAAAGGGGTTTTTACAACTTGTAAAAAAACTGATGGATGTCCTCCTTGGAGAATAGAAGCCGAAGAAATTAGGCACGATAAAAAGGAGAAATTAATGCATTTTAAAAATGCTTGGTTAAAAATTTATGATTTTCCAGTTCTGTATTTTCCTAGATTTTTTTATCCTGATCCTACGGTAGATAGACAGTCAGGTTTCTTGTTTCCAAGTTTTGCCGATTCAAAAAATTTAGGAGGTAGCGTTAAATTACCTTATTACAAAGTTATTTCAGATAACAAAGATCTTACTTTTAGTCCAAGATTTTTTGAAGATAATAAAGCATTACTGCAAACCGAATACAGGCAGGTGAATAAAAATTCATATCATGCGGCTGATTTCAGTTTTTTTAATCATGACACAAGTTCAAAATCACATTTTTATTATAATGGCAAATATGATCTTGATTCAAAAAACTTTGACAAAAGTTTCCTTGAAATAAATTTACAAAATGTAATCGGTGATACGTACTTAAGTGCTTATAAAATTTCTTCTCCTTTAATAAATAGTGAAACAATTCTTGATTCATATGTTGATTACAATGCTTATAATGAAGATTTTTCAATAAATATTTACAGTAAAGTAATTGAAGACATCAGTAAAGACGAGGAAAGGTTTGAATTTATTTATCCTTATTTTGATATTTCTAAATCATATAATAATTTAACCTATTCATTAAAAGGATATAACAAAAAATTTAATACTAATCAGGATATTTTAGAAGTTACAAATAAAATTTTTTATAGTCCTGAAGAAAGATATTACGCATCTGGTTTAAAATCTGACTGGGGACTGACTTTAAGAAATAAAAATAACAAAATTAATAAAGCATCTGGTAAAGAGACTAATGATCTAAAAGGTGAGTTAAATTATGATATAGGTTTGCCTTTAATCAATAGAGGCGAAATTTTTAATAGTATAATTGATCCAAAAATTTTATTTCGTTATAGCCCAAATAAAAATGAAAACTCTTCAAATGATGAAAAAAGACTGGATTATAACAATATTTTTGGTTTAGATCGTATAGCCACCATTGAAGGAGGCGGATCAGCAACTATTGGTCTTGATTATAAGTTAATTAATAAAGAAACTGATAGTGAATTTTTGAAAGTAGGCTTGGCACAAGTATTCAGAAATGAAGAAAACAAAGATTTGCCCGAAACAAGTTCAGTAGGTCACAAATCATCTGATATTTTTGGAAATATAACCTTATTAAATAAAGATATTATAAATCTAGATTATATTTTCAACTTGGATGATGGCATAACAGGCTCTAGATACGAAAGTATAGATTTAGACCTAAATGTAAATAAGTTTGTTACTTCATTTGAATATTTAGACGATGATATCGCTTCAGAAAATATTAATTATTTAACATCTACTATTAAATACAATATTGATAATAATCACAGTCTTAGTTTTTCAAAAAGAGATAATAAAAGAACAGATATAACTGAATATAATAACCTAATTTATGAATATAGAAATGATTGTTTGAGAGCTAGTGTAGAATACAAAAAACGAAATTACACAAATGAAGATATAAAACCAGAAGAAGAACTAATGTTTACCATAACCTTAGGATCTTTTGGCAAGGTTAATTCTCCAACTTATTAATGAAAAAAAAAATATTTTTTTTATTAATTTACTTTTTTTTAACATTTGAAGTTAATTCTATTGAAAGCAAAGTTTTTGTAAAAAAAAAAGTAAATGAACATTCAATAACAAATATTGACATAAAAAACGAAGTAAAATTTATTATAGCTGTTAATCCAAAATTAAAAGAAATTCAAAAAAACAAACTTTTTGAATATGCGGAAAATTCACTAGTAAAAGAAAAGATAAAAATAAGTGAATTATCAAAATATTATAATTTAAAAACTAGTAATAAATTACCAGATGAAGTTGTATTAAATTTCGCAAATAAGTTGGGTATCAACGACCTGAATGAAATGAAGACTTATTTAAATAATAATAATGTAAGTTATAAATTGTTTGTTGAAAAAATATATATAGAGCATCTTTGGAATGTATTAATTTATGAAAAATTTAATAATAAAATTAAAATTGATGAAAAAAAAATAAGAAAAAATTTACTAGAACAAAAAATATATCATGGCAATAAAAATATATACTTTTTGCATGAAATTATTTTTAACGTAACAAATAAAAATAAACTAAAATTAAAAAGTGAAGAAATTATTAATAGTATAAATAAAATCGGATTCGAAAATACAGCCAACTTGTACAGCATTAGTGAGTCGGCTAGATTCAATGGAAAGTTGGGCTGGATAGAAGAAAATCAATTATCTGAATTAATTAAAGCAGAAATTAAAAAAACAAAAATTGGAAATTACACAACGCCAATAAAAATTAGAGATGGATATATTATTTTGTTCGTAAAAGATAAAAAGATTGAAAAAGAAGATTTTGATATTGATAAAAAAACAAATAAACAAATTGCATATGAAAAAAATAAAATACTTAACGAATTTTCCCGTCAATATTTTAAAAAAGTAGCAATTAATCAGATAATTGAATGAGGATAAAGCCATTAATAATAGTTGCTGGAGAACCATATAGTATTTTTTCAGAAATATTTTTAAAAATATATAAAAAAAAAATAAAAAAAATTAAATCACCAATCGTTTTAGTTGCTTCAAAAAATCTTTTTGAAAAACAAATGAACAAACTAAATTATTACGGTAAAATCAATTCAATTAAATTAAGTGAAATTTCAAATATCCATTTAAACAATAAATTCATAAATTTAATTGATGTTAGTTTTAAATTTAATAAAACTTTTGACAAAATTTCTTATAAATCATATGGTTATATAAAAAATTCTTTTAATATTGCTTTAAAAATTTTAAAAAATAATTACGGAATTGGAATGATTAATGGACCAATTGCAAAAAAATTTTTTTTAAAAAAAAATTATCCTGGAATAACAGAATATATTTCAAAAAAAAGTCAATGTAGAAATCCTGTAATGCTAATTTATAATAATAAACTTGCGGTTTCTCCAATAACAACTCATCTCCCTTTGAAATATGTTTCAAAAAATATAACAATAAAAAAAATTGTCCAAAATGTTACTGAAATAAGTAAATTTTATAAAAAATATTTGAAAAAAAAAATTTCTGTTGCTGTCCTGGGTTTAAACCCTCATTGTGAAACTATAGATAGTTTTAGCGAAGAAACTAAAATTATAATACCTGCAATTAAAATATTAAAAAATAAAAAAATAAATACTCAAGGACCCTATTCAGCAGATACTTTTTTTCAGAATAAAAATTTAAAGAAATTTAATGTTGTAATTGGCATGTATCATGATCAAGTTTTAACACCGATGAAAACATTATTTAAATTTGATGCTATAAATATAACTTTAGGTCTGCCTTTTTTAAGAATTTCACCAGACCATGGAACAAATAATGAAATGATTGGTCAAAAAAAATCAGATCCTCAGTCACTTTATTCAGCCATCAAATTTTTCAATAAAATTAAGTGAAAATAATTCCCAAAAAAAGCTTAGGTCAAAATTTTTTAATTGATAATAATTTATTAGAATTAATTGCAGATTTGGGAGAAATCAATAAAGAAGATATCATTCTTGAAGTGGGTCCCGGTACAGGCAATCTTACAGAAAAATTAGTTCATAAAAAACCTAAAAAAATAATAGCAATAGAAAAAGATAAAAATCTTTGTTCAAAATTGAAGGAAAAATTTTACGATGAAGATAAGATAAAAATTATTAATGACAGCATAATGAATATAGATGAAGAAAAATTAATAAATAATAAAATGATTATATATGGAAATCTCCCATATAATATTTCTTCTCAAATATTAGTTAAATGGATAAAAATAAATAATATAAATAAAATTTGTAAAAAAATGATTTTGATGTTCCAAAAGGAAGTTGCTAGTAGAATAATTGCATTTTCAAATACGAAAGAATATGGAAGAATTTCAATTCTTTCATCTTGGAAGTTTAGAATAAAAAAAATAAAAGATATTAAGCCTTCTTCATTCTATCCTAAGCCAAAAGTAGAAAGCACATTGCTTCTTTTTGAGCCTAAAGACGATTTTTTTAAAATCAATAATGCTGAAAACTTGGAATTTATTACAAATACTTTTTTTAACCAAAGAAGAAAAATGATCAAAAAACCAATCAGAAAAATATTTAAAAATAATATAGAAATTTTTAACAAACTAAATTTAAATGAAAATTATAGACCACAAAACTTAACTCCAGATACTTACTATAAAATATGTAAGGAATACGAAAATTTAATTAATTAATGAATTTACGTGTTTTTCAATAAAATCTTTATTATAAATTTTTTTTGTATTTTTTGAATCTTTTTCAATATAATCAATAATTTCCTTGCAACATTTTTCTAAATCGTCATTTATAACTACGTAGTCATAGTTTTTCCAATGTAATACGTCTTCGCTAAATTTCCTCATTCTTTCATTTACTATCAATTTATCTTTCATATCTCTATTGGAAAGTCTTTTAAATAATTCTTTTTTTGAAGGTGGTAAAATAAAAATTGTAATTAGTTTGTAATTTAATTTTTTATTTTTAATTAATTCAGTGCCCTGCCAATCTATATCGAATAGTACATTATTACCGCTTACCAAGTAGTCTAATATTTTTTCTTTTGATGTTCCATAATAATTATTAAATACTTCTGCATGTTCAATTAATTCATTATTATTAATCAATTTTTCGAATTTATTTTTAGAAATAAAATAATAATCTTCACCATCCTTTTCATTGGTTCTTGGCTTTCTAGTGGTATAAGAAATTGAAATTTTGTAATTTTTTTTCGAAACTATTTTGCGAACTAGCGTGGTCTTTCCAACTCCGGATGGTGAAGATAAAACCACCATCATCCCATCATTTGTTGAGGGCATTGATTTTATTTTTTCTTAGTTTGCTTTGTTTTCAATAAATTTAATTGCGTCACCAACAGTTAAAATTTTTTCTGCTTCGCTGTCAGAAATTTCTGACCCAAATTCTTCTTCAAAAGCCATTACTAATTCGACGGTATCTAAACTATCTGCACCTAAATCGTCAATAAAACTGGATTCTTCTGTTACTTTTGCTTCCTCTATACCTAGGTGGTCTGCAACTATTTTTTTTACTTTGTTTGAAACATCATCTGACATAATTTCCTTGTTCTGTTAACTTATAAACGTCTATAAATATTTAACAGATTTTGTCAAGACATATACATACCGCCATTAACATGTATAGTTTCACCTGTAATATATGATGCTGCATCAGATGCCAAGAAAGCTACTGTATTTGCTACATCGTCTCCTGTTCCTAATTTTGACATAGGTATTCTTGAAGTCAGCATAGTCTTAATATTTTCAACAATATTATCAGTCATTTTAGATTGAATAAATCCTGGTGAAACACAATTAATAGTAATATTTTTTTTTGCATATTCTATTGCTAAAGATTTTGACATTCCAACTATTCCTGCTTTTGAAGCAGAATAATTTGATTGTCCCAAATTTCCTGTATGGCCAACAATAGATGTGATGTTTACAATTCTACCATATTTATTTTTTAACATATTTTTTATTGCATGTTTGCTTAAAAGAAACGTAGAAGTTAAATTTATGTCAATTATTTTTTTCCACTCATCCAATTTCATTCTTAAAGATAAATTATCCATATTTTTACCTGCGTTGTTAACAAGAACATCAAGACCTTGTAATTGAGAAGTGGTATTTTCGATAAACTCTTCAATTTTATCATGATCAGAAATATCAAATTTTAAAATATTTAGGCTTGGAAATTCTTTTTTTAAATTTTCTAAATTTTCTAATTTAGTTCCTGTAGCAAGTACGTTTCCTTCTAATGAAATAAATTTTTTTACAATTTCCTTTCCAATACCGCCTGTGGCACCTGTTACTAATATTTTTTTTCCTTTAAAATTAATCATTTATTTCCAATTTATTTAAATCTTCACTTTCATTGATCGAAACTACATTTACATTTTTATCAATTCTTTTTATCATTCCAGATAATACTTTTCCCGGACCAATTTCAACAAAAGTTTTGGTACCTTTTTCAATCATATATAGAATGCTTTCCCTCCATCTAACTGGGCTTTCAATTTGACTAATTAATAATCTTTTAATTTCATCAGCTTTGTGTACTTCTTGGGCTGTAACATTAGCTACTATCTTGTTTTTCGAGTCTTTAAATTCTAATTTGTCTATTTCTTTTTTCATTATTTCAGTTGCGGGGCTCATTAATTTACAGTGGAATGGTGCACTTACTTGTAGTTTTATATTTTTTATTTTTGCTTTTTTTAAGTCATCTGCAAATAAATTAATATCATTGGTTTTTCCACTAACAACAATTTGTCCAATAGAGTTATCGTTTGCAATAAAGCACTGGTATTTTTTATAATTGTTATTTAATATTTCTTTAATATTTGTTAAATTGGTGCCAAGTACTGCTAGCATTCCTCCTTCTCCTTTAGGTACAGCTGATTGCATCGATCTTCCTCTTATTTTTAAAAGTTTCAAAGCTTGCTCATAAGTAATTGATTCAGCTGCTGCTAATGCAGAATATTCTCCAAGTGAATGACCGGCAAAAAATTTTGCTTTATTTAGGTTTTTTTCTGTTTCAGTTTTAATCATTTGGTAAATGCAATAACTTACTAGAAATATTGCCGGTTGAGTGTTTTCTGTAAGATCCAAATGTTCTTTGGGTCCATCTAATATCATTTTGCTAATTGATAGTCCCAATATATCGTCTGATTGTTTAAATAATTCTTTTACAAATGAATATTTGTTGTACAAATTTTTTGCCATTCCTACTGATTGGGATCCTTGACCAGGAAAAATTACTGAAAACATAAATAAAATCTAAATAAATATACCATTTTTGTGTTGTATTTATAATTTTATAATAGTATATCCACTCCACTTATAAACCAAAAATATGAATTATTACGAACATACTATTATACTGCGCCAAGACATTTCGCCAACCCAGTTAAATCAAATCCAAGATAAATACACAAAAATAATAGAAAAAAATGGTGGTAATGTACTTAAGACACAAAATTGGGGGCTCATGAATCTTACTTACTCGATCAAAAAAAATAAAAAAGGTAATTATGTTCATTTTAAAATAGAGGCAGGAAGTAATTTAATCAAGGAATTAGAAAAAAATGAAAAAATAGATAATAATTTATTAAAATATTTATCAGTAAAAGTAAAAAAGCATGATTTAGAAACTAATTATTTTGCAAAAAAAGAAAGTGGCACGATAAACAAAACAAATAATGAAAAAAAAAAGAACATCTGATAAAAAAAATAGACAGGGAAATTTCAACAAATTAAGTTTATTTCAGAATAATAGATTTAAATTTAGAAGAAAATGTCCATTATCAGTAAAAGGTGCTCCGGTTATAGACTATAAAAATGTAACTTTACTAAAAAAATATATTTCTGAAAATGGTAAAATGCTTCCATCTAGAATTACAAATATAAGTCAAAAAAAACAACGACAATTATCGTTATCAATAAAAAGAGCGAGAAACTTGGCACTAGTCTAATGAAAGTTATACTTTTAGAAAATTTAAGAAACGTAGGAGCCATAGGTGATATAATTGATGTAAAAAAAGGTTACGCAAAAAATTTCTTAATATCACAAAAAAAAGCTTTATTTGCTTCTAAAGACAACATAAATGAAGTAGAAAAAATTAAAAAAGATTTAAGTAAAAAAGATCTCGAAAAGAAAAAACAAGCAAAATCAATTCAAGAAAAACTGCAAAACAAAGAGTTCCAAATAAAAAAACGTTGTAATGAAGCTAAGGAACTTTACGGATCAGTAACTCCAACAGAAATTGCGAAAATTTTAAAACAACACATTGAGAATGAAATTAATCCTTCTCAAATTCAACCATTAAAAGAAATTAAATCAATTGGTTCTTTTAAAGTAATAATTAATTTACACAGCGAAGTTGAGGCTAAATTAACAATTAAAGTATTGCCTGAAGAAACAATAAAATAAATTATACATTTTTTTCCCCATAGAAAATATTCCCTTGAGGATTCTTAGTATACTTAATATCTTTTCACATGGCACAACCCATAAATTTAATCAAAGAAAAAAATAAAGAATTACCAAATAATATAGAAGCTGAACAAGCAGTGATCGGGTCCATCATGGTTTCAAATGAAATCTTTGATGAAATAAACACATTAATTAACAGCAAAAATTTTTACGATCCTATGCACCAGAAAATTTTTAATGCAATTGAAAAATTAATTTATAGTGGAATGCTTGCAAACCCAATAACATTAAAAAATTACTTTGAGAATGAAAAAAATGATTTAAATATTCCTGATTATTTAGTAAAAATAACTAAATTTTCAACTTCTTCTCGTCAAGCTATTGAATATTCAAAATTAATTTATGATCTTTTTGTTAAGAGAGAATTAATTAAAATATCTGAAAATATAATTGATGTAGCAAAGCTTAATGACTTGGATACCAATGGACAAAAAATAATAGAAAATTACGAAAAAGCTCTTTTTGATTTAGCTGAGAAAGGATCTTTTAGCTCATCTTTAATAAAATTTGATGAAGCTATGAGGTTAACCATTGAAATGGCTTCAAATGCATATAAGAATGAAGATGGAATTGTAGGAGTTTCTACGGGGTTAACAGATCTTGACGATAGATTGGGTGGTCTACACAAGTCAGATTTATTAATAATAGCTGGCAGACCATCTATGGGTAAAACTGCATTAGCTACCAATATTGCATTTAACGCAGCAAAAAAAATTCAAGAAGACGAAAAAAAATCTTCAATTGCATTTTTTTCCCTAGAAATGTCATCAGAACAGCTTTCAACAAGAATATTAGCTGAACAATCGCGTATAAAATCTAATGATATAAGAAGAGGAAAGATTTCTGAAGAACAGTTTGATAAATTTATCGAAACCTCAAAAAATATTTCTGAGCTTCCACTGTATATAGATGAAACACCTGCAATCAGTATAGCCGCTTTAGGAAATAGAGCTAGACGTATTAAAAGATTAAATGGTTTAGATATGATAGTTGTTGATTATATTCAATTGATGAGAGCTTCTTTCAATAACAAA
>MDTG01050431.1_pt1 | contig 10317 bp, 8 predicted proteins | sample 811421 | NCBI WGS metagenome assembly MDTG01 (sample SAMN05326645, study PRJNA326480) | marine metagenome | isolation source: seawater | place: Pacific Ocean: South East | collected 2011
AGGTAATGGCCTGGTACGACAATGAATGGGGTTTTTCCAATCGTATGCTAGATAACAGTGTCGCGCTGTTGGCTGCCGAGTCCTAATTACATGCCGAGAAGAACCAAAATTCTGGCAACATTGGGTCCTGGCAGCAGTGATGCTGAGAGCATAAGGCGACTTATCGTTGCAGGAGTTAACGTATTTCGGCTTAACTTCTCCCATGGCAGTGCTGAAGAGCATAGTCAGCGTGCCCATACTATCCGTGATATCGGCAAAACATTAAAAACGCCGGTGGGTATCCTATGTGATATGCAGGGGCCCAAGATTCGTATCGGCAGTTTCATCGATGATAAAAAGATCGATCTCAAAGAAGGCGATAAGTTTACTCTCGATAGTCAGCTCGACCCGGAGAAAGGCGATGAAAAAGCGGTCTTTATTGCCGCAGAACTGCTTGAAGATATTAATCAGAGCGATATATTGCTACTTGATGATGGCCGCCTGACTCTGCAAGTAAGTGTTAAAACTCAACACGCTGTAGACTGTATTGTCACTCAAGGCGGTGTTCTATCGAGCAAAAAAGGAGTCAATAAATTTGGTGGTGGTCTATCTGCGAACGCCCTCACCGACAAAGATAAAGCCGACATTAAAACTGCTGCGGCACTTAATACAGATTATCTGGCGATTTCCTTTGTACGAGCTAAGGAAGATATTGAAGAAACCAGACGACTGTTAAATGATGCGGGCAGCAGCGCTCATATCATCGCCAAAATCGAACGTGCCGAAGCCATTACCGAAGACTTTTTACCGGGCATTATCGAAACTGCCGATGGTGTGATGGTCGCCCGTGGAGATCTCGGCGTCGAGATTGGCGACGCCAATCTGGTCGCTGTTCAAAAGCAATTGATTGAAGCGGCGAATACCGCGAATAAGGTTGTTATCACAGCAACTCAGATGATGGAGTCAATGATTAGTGCACCCACTCCTACTCGCGCCGAAGTATTTGATGTAGCTAATGCTGTGCTCGATGGCACAGATGCGGTGATGCTATCAGCGGAGACCGCTGTGGGTAAATACCCCGTAGAAACGGTTAAGGCCATGGCTCGAGTAATTGAGGGGGCAGAAAAACACCCTCTAGCACAGCGCTCTAAACACAGAATGCATCAGACATTTCAACGTATTGACGAGTCTCTGGCACTGTCAGCCATGTATGTGGCGAATCACCTGCAAGGCGTTAAGGCGGTGATCTGTATGACTGAAACCGGCTTTACACCATTACTGATGTCAAGGATTACCTCTTCCCTGCCCATCTATGCGATGGCGCAAAAACTGGGCACTTGCGAAATTACCGCTTTGTATAAAGGCGTGGTTCCAGTGCCATTTGACACCTCTAATCTCGACCCATCAGAGGTCAACCACTGTGCTGTAGAGAAATTACGTGAATATGGCGCCGTGACCCATGGCGATCTGGTACTGATCACCAAAGGTGACTTCGTCAATGTACATGGTGGTACCAATACATTAAAAATTGTTCGAGTGGGCGACGTTATTCGCTAACTTGAAAAACCGTCTCTTCCCAGGCCATGGATGGCCGACTTAGACTCTATAAAAATATTTACCTTGCCCAATAAATCTTAAGCGGTGCAATCTGCTGATTTAAAATCGCGCGAATGGGCAATTCGGCAATATCATCACCCTCTTGAGCAGTCTGCAGAACCGCTTGCTTACCAGCACCGCTAATATGGATAACAACCTGCTGAGCATCAAGCAGTCGCGGTAAGGTCATGCTAATACGCTGATGGGGGGCTGCTGGCGGCGTTACCGCAATAGCTGTTCGGCCGGAGTGCAAATCCAACCCCAGTGACAACGTCTCTGCGTCGGGAAATAATGACGCCGTATGGCCATCGTCACCCATACCCAAAATAACCACCGTAAATCGTCCAATCGTTGCCAGCGACTGCTCTAAATCAGCTTCGCCATCGATGGCATCAGTAGCCGCATTTTTGGCGGCAACAAAATTCGCCTGCACAGCGTTGTTGATAAGCAAGTTCTCACGTACGAGTTTTTCATTGCTATCCTGATGCTGATTATCAACCCAGCGCTCATCAGCAAGCGTAATAGTGACCGCGCTCCAATCCAAATCCTGTTGTGACAATAGATGGAAAAAGCCCATTGGTGTGCGGCCACCAGAGACGACCAGTGACGCTGAGCCGCTAGCATTAATGTCCGCTGCCAACATGGCAGTTGTCTGTTCCGCTAACGCAATATCCAATGCAGACGTATTTTCAAACTCGAGCATTTCCACGTTTATTCCTCATGCCAACTACGGTTATCACTTTCAATCAAAATCTCAGATTTTGATGGCCCCCAAGACCCCGCGCTATAGGACTTAGTGCCAACCTTTTTATCTTCCCAAGCATCTAATAGCGCATCACACCAGCGCCACGAGGCTTCGATTTCATCACGGCTAACAAACAACCACTGATCACCTTTAATCACCTCAAGAATCAAGCGTTCATAAGCATCCGGAATCCTTGACTCACCTGCAGCATCGTAGAAGTCAAGGTTCAGCGTGCGCTTCTCCACACCCATACGCTCCTTGAGACTCTGCTTCTTGGACACCATCTCAAGTTGAATACCCTCATTGGGCTGCAAGTTGATAATCAGTCGATTATTGGCCTCATCATTAGTCTCCGGAAACAGGGAATGCGGGTTATCTTTGTAAGTAATCACTACTTGGGTGACTTTATCTTTCATACGCTTGCCAGTGCGCAGATAAAATGGCACACCAGTCCAGCGCCAGTTATCGACAAAGACCTTTAGCGCAACAAAGGTTTCGTTATTACTGCTATCACCAGAGCAACCCTCCTCTTGCATGTAACCAACAACAGGTTCACCGGCAATCCAACCCGCGGCATACTGCCCACGCACTGCTTGATCGACCACATTTTCAGGGGCTATGGGACTCAAGGCTCTTAACAACTTGACTTTCTCGGCACGAATTTCATCCGCCTCGAGTGAATTTGGCGGTTCCATGGCCACCATACAGAGCAACTGTAACAGATGGTTTTGCACCATATCGCGCAACTGCCCAACATTGTCATAATAAGACCAACGTCCCTCAATACCCACAGTCTCGGCAGCGGTAATCTGGACATGGTCAATGCAGCTATTGTCCCACTGCGAATTAATCATGCGATTAGCAAAGCGCAGTGCCAACAGATTCTGCACAGTTTCTTTACCCAAATAATGATCAATACGATAGATATTACGCTCAGGGAAATAGCGCCCGACCGTGTCGTTGACTTCCTGCGAACTCTTGAGATCGTGGCCAATCGGTTTCTCAAGAACGATACGCGCGGTCTTATCGACACATCCAGCTTCATCCAAATGTTTACAGATAGAGCCAAAAATACTCGGCGGCGTCGCCATGTAGAACACCATAGTACGCTTATCCAGAGACCAGTCTTTTAATGCTGAAAACTGTTTTTTCTGTGCAAAATCAATACGGATATACTGCAAGCGATGACTGAATCGATTCCATACTGCTTCATCCCAGTCAGCCTTATCGACATAGGTTTGCATCAGCGCATGAGTCTGCTCGATAAAAGCAACAGTATCAATATCCTCGCGGGCCACGCCGGCAATACGCACACTGTCAGCCAATAAACCAGCCTTATCCAAATGATAAAGTGCAGGGAAAAGCTTGCGTTTGGAAAGGTCGCCACGGGCACCAAAAATAACCAAATCAATATTATTGCTCATTGTAAACCTCAGTAGTTTTCTACTATGTTCATACTGCGCGCATACTAGTTAGCAAGCTCACAGGCTTCGCGCGCCAATGTTTCGATCTCTGACCAGCGCTGCTCGTTAATTAATTTTGCCTGAGCAATCCAAGAACCACCCACACATAATACATTTGGAAGTGCCAGATATTCCATGGCGTTGTGCAAGCCGACGCCACCCGTCGGGCAAAAGCCAATATCACCAAAAGGCCCAGCCATGGCTTTCAACACAGGCGGGCCGCCAGCAGCCTCCGCGGGGAAAAACTTGAAGTTGCGATGCCCATATTCCATGCCACGCATTAACTCGCTCACCGATGAAATACCCGGCAAAAAAGGCACCGTCGACCGCTCCCCAGCTTGGAGAAGACTCTCAGTAGCACCGGGAGAAATCATAAACTGACAGCCCAAGTCCTCTGATAATTTTATTTGCTGCTCGGTACAAACCGTTCCAGTACCGACGATCGCATCAGGTACATGGTTAACTATTTGACGAATACCCTCAACAGCCGCCTCAGTGCGCAATGTCACCTCAAGCACCTTGAGCCCACCAGCCACTAACGCCTCAGCCAGTGGAACAGCATCTTCCACTCGATCCAACGTAATAACAGGAATCACCGAATGACCGGCCAATAAATTTCGCACTTACAACTCCTTAAATTTGCTGTAGCTTCTTCGCCGCACCCAGGAGACCGAGATTACCGCGAACCACTAAAAAGACAGGTATTGGCTGCAAATAACTGACAAAGCGACCTTTGTCTTCAAACTTGCTGCGAAAACCACTATTGATAAAAAACTCTTGAAAGCGAGGGATCACGCCACCCGCAATATAAACACCACCCTTAGCACCGAGTGTTAAAGCCAGATTACCTGCCGCAGAACCCATGCCCTCACAGAACATATCTAAGGTCTGCAATGCTCTGCTGTCTGTGCCAGCAAGGGCCGCCGCCACCACATCAGCTGGCCTTGAAAATTCAGCCTCGACTGCCTCGATAGAACAAAGCGCAGTATAAATATTTAAAATTCCTTTGCCCGATAGCAATCGCTCCAGGGATACACGGCCATAGCGTTCGCGCAAACAATTAACCACGGCACTTTGGATATCATCAATCGGTGCATAATCAGCATGACCGCCCTCGGTATCAATAACATGATAGCCATCAGCATGCCGTACCAGACCGGCCACACCCAGACCCGTGCCAGCACCTAAAATACCGATAGGCTTAGTCTGAACGGCATCAGCGCCACCCACTTTAACCAAATCAGTATCATCTAATTCAGTAATACCATGGGCGACTGCTTCAAAATCATTAATAACCGATAACGTCTCACAGCCTAACAGTTGTTGCAGTTGTGTCTTGGTGAATTGCCAATGACTATTGGTAAAGGTTATCTCTTCACTGTCAGCCGGGCAGGCAACAGCAAAGCAGACATTGGTAGGTGCATTACTCCAACCCGTTGCCGCGGCAATCTCTGCCAGCAAACCGTCAATCAAATCGGCAAAGTGCGGGTACTCTTCAACAGAGTGATGAAATTCATAGTCACTCTCCAGGCTACCATTATCCAGCAACGCTGAAAAACGTGCATTAGTGCCGCCAATATCCGCAACCAAATTCCACTTATCAGCCACGGCTTATACTCCGGGGAACAGGAATGATGCACCCTGCTCAGCATTACTAATATTGTCCCGATTGATAGCAAACAACTCTCGGCCACAACCTTGCTGACCAGCGTTAGGCAGCGGAGCCGCTTCTCGAGCATTGAGCTCAGCCTCATCACCAACAAACATAAGTTCACCGGTTACCGCATTCACGCGCAATAGATCACCCTCACGCAGCTTGCCCAGCAAACCGCCACTAGCCGCCTCCGGCACGATATGGATAGCCGCGGGCACCTTACCAGAGGCACCGGACATACGACCATCAGTAACGAGCGCAACCTTATGCCCTTTATCCTGCAAGGTGCCCAAAAATGGCATTAATTTATGCAATTCCGGCATACCCAATGCCTTGGGACCCTGATAACGGACCACCACCACACAGTCCCTATCCAGTGAGCCAGATTTAAATAATGGCTCCAGATCATCCTGCGCATCGATTACCACGGCAGGCGCCTCAACAATTTGATTTTCCAAGGCGACTGCAGATACCTTGATAACACCGCGACCGAGATTACCGCTCATCAGACGCAATCCGCCTTCGTTAGAAAAGGCCTTATCAACGGTGGTTAATACCTCCATATCCAGCGGTTGCTGTGGAGACTCATGCCAGACAACCTTATTGTCGGCATCTAATCGCGGCTCCTGAGTAAAATCGGCGAAGCTATCACCCCAAGAGGTTTTCGCGTCTGCATGCATAAAGCCGCTATCAAGTAATTGCCGGAAAAGACAGCTGGTGCCACCCGCCGCATGAAAATGATTCACATCGGCCTGACCATTGGGGTATACCCTCGCCAACAAAGGCACTGCAGCGCTGAGTTCGGAAATATCATCCCAATTGAGAATAATGCCCGCCGCTCGCGCAATAGCAACCAAATGCATGGTGTGGTTAGTCGATCCACCCGAGGCCAAAAGAGCCACCGTGCCATTGACTACGGCACGCGCATCAACAATCTCACCAACAGGCCGGTAGTCATTGCCCAACGCGGTTATACGCGCCAACTGATAGCCCGCTTCAGCCGTTAATTTGTCACGCAGAGGGTTATCTGGGTTAACAAAAGAGCTACCTGGCATTTGCAGCCCCATGGCTTCAAGAACCATTTGATTACTGTTGGCGGTACCATAAAAAGTACAGGTGCCATGGCTGTGATAGGAATCAGACTCTGCTTGCAGAAGCTCATCGCGACCAATTTTTCCCTCAGCATAGAGCTGGCGAATACGCTGCTTCTCTTTATTAGGCAGACCCGACTCCATGGGGCCGGCAGGTACAAAGAGCGCAGGCAGATAACCAAAACTCAGCACCCCCATCATTAAGCCGGGCACAATTTTATCGCAAATACCTAAAGCCAATACACCGTCGAACATCTGATGTGACAGCGACATCGCCGTACATTGGGCAATCAAATCACGGCTTAGCAAGCTCAACTCCATGCCATCCTGCCCCTGTGTGACCCCATCACACATTGCCGGCACACCACCAGCCACTTGCGCGGTACAGCCAATTTCGCGCATAGCCTGTTTCAGCTTATCCGGGTAGGTGGCATAGGGTTGATGGGCAGAGAGCATATCGTTGTATGAGGTGACAATAGCCATATTTCCCGCTTCCATCATGCGTAGGCTATTTTTGTCCTCTTCACCACAGGCGGCAAAGCCATGCGCAAGATTGCCACAACTCAATTTACCGCGTTCTGGCCGATTATTGTAATCTTCTGCAATCTGGCGTAAATAATCATCACGCAAGCTCGCACTGCGCTTTATAATGCGTTGCGTTACAGCGGCAACTTGGGGATTAATCTGACCCATACTGGCTCCGAAATAGTAGATGGTTAATTGTAACAAAATTACATAAATTGACCATAATTAATCCATAAATCCAACAAATATTGTAATTTAATTACATTTAGTTTAATAAATGGGCATTAAGTAATAGACTTAATTTTACGCCTTACACAATCAGTCTCAAACAGGAATTAATCAATAGATGACTCATCAACGCTACTCTCCCACATCTTCTCCAGCTTGGCTGGCTCTGCAAACCGCCGCTGACAAGGTAAAACAGTTAACTATGACTGAATTATTTGCGCAGCACCCACAACGGGTTGAGCAGTTTTCATTAAGTGTTGGTGAGTTATATCTGGATTTTTCTAAAAACTTGCTCGACAACAGTATTTGGGCTGAGTTACTCGTACTAGCGGAACAGTCGCCGCTGCAGTCTCACCGCGCCGCCATGTTTGCCGGAGAATCAATTAATACAACCGAAAATCGCGCCGTACTCCATGCCGCTCTGCGTGCCGAGCCTGAGGATGGCAAAAATACTGAGGAGCGAGAACGAATCGCGCAGGTAAAAGCGCAACTACAAGCGGTCAAACTAGCCAGCAGCAAAATTCGCAGCGGTCAATGGCTGGGAAGTACAGGCAAAGCTATTACAGATGTGGTCAATATCGGTATCGGTGGATCCGACCTTGGCCCCAAATTAGCTTGCGCCGCGCTAGAAGAATATGCCCACCCCGATATAAATCTGCATTTTATTTCTAATGTTGATGGTGCCGAGATACTTACCACATTAAACCGGCTCAACCCGGAAACCACCTTAGTGGCTGTAGCCAGCAAGACATTTACCACGCAAGAGACCCTATTGAATGCTAAAACAGCCATCAATTGGTTTAAGGACAAGCTAGAGTTAGACAAGCCACAAAGTAGCAGTCACTTTGTCGCTCTAACCGCTAACCCAGCTAATGCGATAGCCTACGGCATTCCCAAAGAGCAAATATTAGAATTTGCTGAATGGGTCGGGGGCCGCTACTCGCTGTGGTCAAGCATCGGATTATCTATTGCCATTTGCATCGGCTTTGATCAATTCGAGCAGATGCTCTGCGGTGCACGTGATATGGATAGGCATTTTCAGCAGGCGCCTCTGGCCAACAATATGCCGGTCATTATGGCGCTACTCGGTATCTGGTATAGCAACTTCCTCAATATTGAATCCACTGCGGTGATTCCATACTGTGAACGCATGCTATTGCTCCCCTCTTATTTGCAGCAATTGGATATGGAAAGCAATGGCAAAGCCACATCATTGGATGGTGACCTTATTGACTACAACACCGGTGCTATTCTCTGGGGCCAGACTGGCACCAATGGCCAACATGCTTTTTTCCAACTATTACATCAGGGCACAAGAACGGTGCCCATTGACTTTATTGCTGCCATAAAAGACAACCTCAGCAATGATGAACATCACCGCGTGCTATTAGGTAATATGCTGGCACAATCATCAGCACTGATGACGGGACAAGCGGCACCCGAAGGTCAGCAATACCGCTATTATCCTGGCAACAAACCCTCCAATACATTGCTACTAAAGCAACTGTCACCAAAGAATTTTGGCGCCTTAATCGCGCTCTACGAACACAAAGTGTTCGTTCAGGGCAGCATTTGGAATATTAATTCATTTGATCAATGGGGAGTCGAGCTGGGCAAGAAAATGGCCAATGAACTATTGGGCGATAATGCACAGGCCAGTGCATTTGATCCATCTACCCAAGCACTATTTGCCCATATTGCCAAAAACGACTAAAGACGAAGCTGTTTAGGCAGGGAGAAACTGATATTTTCTAGCACACCGTCCAACTCCTCAGGGGCGGTGGCACCCATATCGACCAAGCGGCTAATCACATCTTGAACTAACACCTCTGGTGCTGAGGCACCAGCGGTAACACCCACGGTCTCTGTGCTATGCAACCAGTCAGACTGAATATCCTCGGGACCATCAATCAAATAAGCGTCACAACCACAGCGCACGGCCAGTTCACGTAGACGATTGGAATTGGAACTTGCCACAGAGCCAACAACTAGCACCACATCGGTTTCAATGGCAAGTTGCTTCACTGCATCCTGACGATTCTGGGTGGCATAACAAATATCATCCTTGCGCGGCCCTTTAATCTCAGGAAATTTATCTCTCAAAGCATCAATTACCACTGCCGTATCGTCCATGGACAAAGTAGTCTGGGTAACAAAAGCGAGTTTGGATGGGTCCTTTACTTGCAGATTCAGCACATCATGCGGATTTTCCACCAGATAAATCGCACCACCAAGAGAACAATCATATTGGCCCATGGTGCCCTCGACTTCAGGATGGCCCTCATGGCCGATCAAGACACATTCCATGCCGTCGGAAGCGTACTTTGTTACCTCGATATGCACTTTGGTCACCAGCGGGCAAGTGGCATCGAATACTTTTAGATTGCGCCGCGCCGCCTCATTTTGTACTGCTTGTGAGACGCCATGAGCACTGAAAATAACAATCACATCGTCAGGAATTTCATCGAGCTCATCGACAAACACAGCACCACGCTGACGCAAGTTATCGACCACAAACTTATTATGTACCACTTCATGACGCACGTAGACAGGTGCGCCAAACACATCGAGTGCACGATCGACAATATCAATGGCTCGATCGACACCAGCACAGAACCCTCGCGGATTGGCTAATTTTATCTTCATTAATGTACCCGCTGTGGTGAAACACTAATAATCTTCACGCGGAACAGTATCGTCTGCCCCGCCAACGGATGATTAAAATCGATCATAACCTCATCATCTCCGACCTCAATAATCACACCGGGTAACTCGCCATCACCATTTTGAAATGAGTACATGGCACCCAACTCAAGTTCATCCTGTTCAAAATTACTGCGCTCAACGCCTTGCACATTTTGCGGATTATGCTGACCGAAAGCATCTTCAGGCGCGATAGCAAATTCGCGCTCATCACCATCAATCAAGCCAATAAGCGGTTGCTCAAAGCCAGGCAGCAAATTGCCATCACCGACAACAAAGGTCGCTGGTTTGCCGTCAAAATTAGAGTCCACCATATGACCATCTTCCAGTGCC
>MDTG01439777.1_pt1 | contig 10317 bp, 8 predicted proteins | sample 811421 | NCBI WGS metagenome assembly MDTG01 (sample SAMN05326645, study PRJNA326480) | marine metagenome | isolation source: seawater | place: Pacific Ocean: South East | collected 2011
AACCTCATAATTTTAGTTCAGTAATTTCTTACGATATAAATTCAAATATTACAATTGCTGCAAGCTGTGTAATTAGCAGCGGACAAACCTACACACCTGTTACTGGGAAAGTGCATCAGGCTAGCCAACAATCTTATGGGAGTCTTGAAAAACCATACTCATCTTTTGGAAATATTTTTGGTGCTAGAAACTCAAGCCGTTATCCAACATACTTCAGAACAGATCTGAGTCTTTCTCAAAAGAAAAAATCTAAATGGTTTGGATTTGATTACATAAGAAAATTTCAGATCATTAATCTTACAAACCATTATAATGTATTACTTTATAATTTTGACCACCAGTCTTCACCATCAAGAGTTAGTGCATACAGTATGTTTCCTATTTTCTTTTCATTTGGTTGGGAGTTCAAGCTATGATTAAAAACAAATTTATTTTCTGTATTTTAATATTTTTTTTGGGGTGTCAAAAAGAAATTAATATATCGGAGTTCTCCGATGATTTTATTATTTATGAAGATGAATTAAGAATTGAGGCACTGATATTACCAACCGACAATACTGCAATTGTTCGAATCGATAAATCATTCCCTGTAGATGAAAATAATCTATATGATTGTATAGATAACGATAATGACTGGAATTTCTACCATTGTGATGAAATCAATTTATCATATGAGTCTCTTAATGATTGTCAATCAAATTGTGATAATGAATGTATAATTCATCTTTATGTTTGCAATATTGATGAATCAAATGATTACACAAAAACATATACATCATTAGAAGAATGTAATTCAAATTGTAGTATTTTAGTAGGTAGTGATGGTAAAGAGGGTATTTGCTTGACTGATGACCTAGGTGAGGACGGAGTAATTACTGAAACTTGGAATGGAGATTTAGAACCAGATCAAGGTGAAAATGATGGAATTGTAACTTGTGGAGAAAATAATGTTGACGAAGAAGATGAATTTTTAAATCAAATTCATGTTTCAGAAGGTTGCAATGTAAGCATGAAAAATGACTCGGATGTTTGTGATTTTATTTTTGATCCAGATGGGGGGTTTTATTTTGGTGAAGAAAATAAAGAAAGTGGTTTAGAAGGAATAGAATCAGTCGAACTAATTAGTTACGGAGCTTGGGTCCCTGGACCTGAATGCACAATCAACTTTAATAACTATGAATCAGAATATGAATTTATTTGTAATTGTGATGGTAATGATACTTTTTCAAAATATGGAACAATAACTGCATCTGACACTTTAGTTAAAGCTCCCATTTTCAAAACATATGAAAATTGGGAAGATATTAATAATGATGGACAATTTAATTTAAATATTGATAGGTATGATGACATAGATGGAGATGGGGAGTTTGATGGTGAATTAGATACACTCTACTCTCGTTTAGAGGATTGCTCATTACAAGATGATGTTTCAATTTGTTTAGAAAGCCTCCATTCTGATTCAACTTTTTATTATAGAAAAGATTCCGAAGTTTTATTGTTTTTTGCTTCATTAGGTGAAACTGACTTATATCAATTAGTACAATATGTTTTTGACACTGTAAATGATAGATGGGTTTATTATCATGGCCATCCTGGTTTTCCTTTTGAAACATTTAACAACAAGGTAAACCTATCAGCTGAAGCAATTGTTGCTGAAGAATTAGACGGTTTTAATAAATATAAATATGAAATTTTTACATTTTCTAAAGGATATAAACACTACTATCAATATGCACAACTTGCATTAGATGATCCTATCAGAAGTAATCTAAGAGATCAAAATGGTAATGTTGTAATGGGAGCATTCGGAGCTATGTCCAAGAGAACAAAAGAATTTCAGATTATTAATTATCCTCATTGTATTTTAGATTGTGAAGATAGCGATATCTTAAACACAGTAGATGAAGATGAATTTTGTGATTGGTTAATAAATATTGATAATGATTGTCTATTAGATTGTATTAGTGACGACCTCGAAGAAGTTACAAACTTTCAAAACTTTTGTGGACAAAATTAAAATTAATCTAAAGTTGGATCTGTAAACATACCTGGTTCTATATCTTTGCCTGTATTATTGTTAAATAATTCACTTTCGATAAACCTAATAGTAAGCTCTAGTCTTAAAGATAAATCATTTAACTCTAATAATTTCTGTTTCTCATAAATATTCATTGGAATCATTGAGCAAATTACATTTATCAGCATTTCACTTGAATTTATATTATCATTTATAAAATCAAAATTTATATTACTTCTTGAAATTCCAATTAAATCTGTAAATTTTGATATTAATGTTTTCCTCAGCTTTTTCTCATGCTGTATGAACTTGCTATCTTCAATAATTGATAAATTTGCTTCTCTATATAGGTATTTATTTGGAAATTCTTTTATTTTCACTTTTTTCAATCCAAAAATAATGACTTCATATTCATTATTTTCGTTTCTTTTACACTCATCAATATAACCAATTGTACCTATGTTGTAAATTTCTGGAGAATCTTCATATTTATCTTCGTATCCAGATTTTAGTAAGGGTATAGTAACTAATTTATCATTATCTATGATATTTTCTATCATTTGCAGATATCTTGGTTCGAAAATTTTAAATCGGTGGCCAGCCAGAGGAAATAATACAAAATTAGGCAATGGAAATAATGGTGTCTTTTTTGAAAAATTTTCTAATATTTTATTAACATCAATCAAAATAAACAACCAAACTCTCTTTTAAAATAGTAATTTTAAATGTTTTCATTTTTATTATATCGTTTTTTAAACAAGATCCACTTAATAAATTAAATTGCCAGTTATGCATTGGACAACTTATAAAATTATTTTTTATATTTCCCATATACAATGAACTACCTCTATGTGGACACCTATTATCAAATGCAAAATAACTGTCCTTATGTTTTACAATTGCCACTGGTATATCCTCGTACATAATAATTTTTCTTTTTTTATTATGTAGTTGTTTGATATCTATGACGAGGGGTTTCATTTACTATATTTTACAACAGTTTCTATATTTCTCTTAAGACCTTCAAATTTTGTTCTTTTTACAGGACTTTTTTTAAAAATTTTTTTAAATTCATCTTCATTCATTAATTTCCATTTTTCTATATCCATTTTTTTTATTTGATCACGTGGATAAAATGACTCTTCATTAGAAATTGTTGAAAATTTAATATTCCAAGGACAAACATCTTGACAAATATCGCATCCATATATCCATCCATCTAATTTTTCCGAACTACCATTTTTAAATTCTCCCCTATGTTCAATAGTAAGGTAAGATATACATTTATTTGAATCTAAAACATAATCACTCAAGGCACCTGTTGGACAAGAATCTATACATTTAGTACAATTGCCACAAAGATCTTGATCAAAAGGTTTGTCATATTCCAAAGGGATATCCAATAATAATTCACCTAAAAATAACCAAGAACCATATTCTTTATTAATTAAAGTAGTATGTTTACCTTGCCATCCTAAACCACTTTTTTGAGCCCATACTTTATCCATAATTGGTGATGTATCAACACATACTCGATATTTGACAGATGGAAAATCATTTTGAATAAATTTTAACAGTTCAAATAATTTATTTTTTAATATGGTATGGTAATCTTCTCCCCAAGCATAATTTGATATTTTACCAAGATTATCTTGACCAATTTTTTCATCTGTATAGTAGTTCATGCCTATAGCAACAACTGATTTTACTTCAGGGAAATAATTAAATATATTACCTCGCTCTTCTAATCTTTTGGGGATCCATTTCATTGAGGCATGATAGCCATATTCAATCCATTTGTTTAATTTTTTTTGATTTTCAGGAAGATGTTCAGCCTCAGAAATTCCAACGATAGAAAAACCTAAATCAAGCGCCTTTTGTTTTATTGTTTCAGAATTACATTTTATCATTCTTAGTATTTAATATCATTTTATAATGAGGTCCAGATACAGGTATTATAAATCTTTCACTAATAATTTTAAAATTTAATTTTTTATAAAAGTTTAATGCACTTTCTCTTGCATTACACCAAAAATAATCGGCACCATTAGATTTTACTATTTTAATAGAAGCTTTTAATAATTTTTTACCATATCCTAAACGTTCATGATTAGTTATTGTTGCCATACCTCGAAATTGCCAACAATTAAATTTTTCGTATCCCTTTAAATTTTTTTTAAAAAATGAAATAATAGAAACTAATTTATCTCTTTTATAACAACCTAAATGGATAGAATTGATATCATTTGGAAAAATACAGGAACTTATATCTTGTTGAGGTCTTAATATTTTATTTCTAATATTTTTTATTAATTCATAATCTGAAATCTCAGAAATGTACGTTTCATCATTTTTCATGATTTATGTATCTTTTAATAATTCTATTGATTCTAACTTCATTAAATAGTCACTATTGTCAAAAGCCTTTAAACTTTTAATTTGTTTCAAATATTTTTTTGCCTGATCAAATTGATTCATTTCAATATAAGTTTTTGCAAGCCAAAAATAATGTCTTATTTCATCATTTTTAATTTCTATAGCTTTTTTAAAATAATATATTGCTTGGTCGTAAGTTCCTGTTGGGGGTTTAGTGTAAATGATTTCAGCCATTTTTCTTTCAATCCATGATAAACTTGCAACCTCGTAGTACCATCTTCCCATTACATGATATGTACCATCGTTTGTTGGATCAAGTTCAATTGCTTTAAGCGCATGTTTTTGTACTTCATAAGAATTTTTAATTTTTTGATCTGTACCTTCAAGTAATCCAATTTTTCCTATCAAAACTGCATACCAATGATTAGCTAAAGCTGAATTACTATTTATATCCAATGCAGCTTTAGCATAATTTAAAGCAGGATAGAAATGTTTTTTATGAATTTTCTTTGATTTAGATTGATCAGCAATTTCAAAATGAGCTCTTGATAATCTCCATAAATATTCAATGTTACTAGGGTAAATCTTAATTGCTTTTTCAAGTTCATATAATTCTTTATCATAATGAGCTGAGCTGTTTAATTTATCAATAGAATTTATTATATCAGTTTCATTAGAAAAAATAAAACCTACAAAAATAATATGTAATATTTTACTTTTCATACAGCAATTAAAAAAACTCTGAATACATTATTTTTAACTCTCTATCTGTATATTCTGCTTTAGTGTTTCTAGTTATATTGTTAAAATTAAACTCGAATAATAGGTTTTTAGCAATTGACCATCTTAACCCTGCATTTAAATAACCCTTACCTTTACCAAAAGTAATATCATTAATATTGATTTCAGCAGCACTATTATCATCATTATATGCTGCATCATATTCTAATAAAAAAGAAAAACTACGATTAATTTCTTTATCTAAACCAAAAAACAAATTAATCTGACCATCTTTATCATAATCATTTTCCCAGGAGTTTCTACTCAAACCTCCGTGAAAACCTAAATTACCAAATAAATTATAATTTTTGCTCAAAACAATATAAATACCCCAAGCTTTTTGATCATATCTATCATAATCTGTATTATAAGAACCCCTTCCTTGAGTATCTAAAGCAAATACAACAGCTGGTGTTTTTATAGATTCTTCATACAATTGATATTTAATTAAGACTTCAGGCTTAGGTCTACTTACCTCCGGTTTTTCATCGCCAATTAGTTTTTGCAAACCATAAGACATGCCAATTGTAAAATAATCGGTAATACCAACTGCCAATTTGGGTAAAAATCCACCCTTTTTTTGAAGTACCATTTCCATAGTGTAGGAGCCTCTAGGTAAGGTTCCAGCTGTTGGGATGGAAACTAAGTTAAGAGGAGGATGTGGATGCTCGATTTGTGAAAAAGTGACAGCTAATAAAATGACTAATATAAGTTTCTTGTTCATATAATCCTTAGAGTTATTAATATTAGTAGTTTAAATAAACTTAGAGAATATATTGGAATATAATATTTGAAAAAATATTTAATAAAAAACTATTGTTCTAAGGAAATAGAAGGGGATATTATAGCTTCTTGAATCATTTCTTCCCTGTTACCAATGTACCATATAACTTCACTTTGATTACCATTTGAATCATAGTTAATATCAATTATACCTACTATTTGCCCAGTTAATGATTTTGTTTTCATTTTATCAAAAACTGATTTTCTATTTACATATTTAACATTTTTATATTCATTAGAATATAATTTACTTCCATAGTTGATTTCAGCTGAGGTAATATCAAAATCAAATTGAAAATCTAAAAACTTGTCTCCTCTAGATTCAAGTTTGTAGAACTCAATTGATAATATTTTATCATTTTTACTTTCTATAGTTTTAACAAGGTCATTGCTTTTGTTATAAATGAATTCCTTCTTCTTATTGATTACATCTTTTTTATCAAAATGTATAATCTCAATCACATTATTAAATTTATCCCAAGCAACCTCAATATGGTTTTTTTTATAATCATTTGAATTATAAATTGTAATGTTTTTTAAAAACTCAATTTCATTTTTGTAATATTTTCTTTTAACTACCTTATCTTTGATTTTCTTCTCCTGTGAAGCCAAATACTTAATTTTTCTGTTTTGTTTTTCTTTATACCTAGATTTTTTATCAATGTATATCGAATCTAACTTAGCTAAATATTCATCATAATCTTCATAAATCATATCTAATAAAAGATTGATTTTTTTATGTTGATTTTGCATAACTTGAGCTTGCATTTCATGTAATCTCATATTAACAGTGCTGTTATCAATTCTAATGGGCTTGTAAAGTTCTTTATATTGTGGCATCCGTTTTTTTATTTCATCATATTTTTTTCGAAGTCTTTTTTCATATTTACTAACTTTCCTAGATAAAAATTCTTGTTTTTTGATAAATGTTTCAATGTCTTTATTAATAGCTAAATAAAATGTTTCCGTAATATTTCTATAGTATTCAGCTCTTAGAATAGGATTATCTATTTTTTTAGCTTTACTTTTATAATTTAATAATGAATCCTCATTAGATAACATTTCATTTTTGTAATAAGGGCTGGTATATATGCCGTTTAATAAAAGACTATCAGTATGAATATCTGATAATTTTTCAACTGTTTTCAAACGTGCATCGTCAAATCTCAAAATTCTTAAATAATTTTTATATTCATTTTCTCTTAAATCGTAGAATGATTTAAAATCAATATATTTTTTCTTTAAGCTATCAATCTGATCAAAATATTTTTTGTTAATAGATTTATGGTCATTTATGTCAACCAAAAAAGTTTCAAATTTATAATCATTATATGGACGTTTAGTCAAAAATGTTATATTTGAGCTATATCCTAATTTTCTTTCATAATAATCAAAAGTGTTTAGATAGGTTGTTGTCATATCATCAAATTTTGATTTAATATTATCAATATGTAAAGATATAGCCTCTCCCAAAGCTCTGTAGTAGAATCCTTGTAAATATTTATCAATATTTTGACTTAGATCGCATTGATTTTTTGGTGATTTATAAATTGATTCATCAATATTTGTTTTTAATAACAATTCGATATTATACCTCAAGGTATCTGATAAATATTTACTAACAAATTCATATGAATCCAAATTTGTTAAATAATCATTCACACTATAATTAAATCTTCTATGTTCATAATCTTTTTCAAGGATCTTTACTACTTTTCTAAACTCTTTAAGCTTCTCATTGTAATATTTTTTAGATATTATGTATTGATTTGCAGCAATCTGAACTTGCTTTTGAAATAAATCTTTACCAATGTTCTCATCTGAAATTATTATTGGTCTATATTCTATTATTTTTTCTATTGGTTTGATAATTTCAATATCATTTATACTGTATTCCATTTCATTTTCATAAAATTTAATCAAATTTTTCATTTTATTGATCTTAGAATCGAAACCCATCTTTAAACCTTGGACCTTAATGGATAATGCTTCTGCTACAGCATTAAGAAATTTTGCTTTTTCGTATTGATCATCTATCAAATCACTTATTTTTTTATAGTTTAATAAAACTTTAATGTCATTTTTAGGCTGAGCATCGTAAAAGCCATTTTCATTCATATCAAAATATTCTTCTTCATAATCATACTTGCCGTTTAAATTTGAATCTAGATAAAATTCTCCTTCATCATATTTTTTATTGCCAAGTAAGTTTTCCCATTCACAATCATCAGAACAAATAGTAAAAGCATCATTACAATCAGTAAATGGTTCTGACAAATCAAAAACCTTATTTTTATTGCTATCTACAAAAGGTTCTTTAGATAAATACTTGCTTTTTTCCATAGGTAGCTTGTAATCGTTAATAAATTGATCATTATCTAGGTAGTATATAACTGGAGGTCCTGAAACGATAAATTCTCTTAAATAATTAAATTTAAATCTCATTTCAGATTTAGACCATTTAAATAACTCTATATATTGATGTCTTAATTCTTTAGCTTGTAAATATGCATCTTTTAATTTTTTTCTGGATATGAAAGTTGTGTCTTCTATTGTCAAAGGTTCAAATTTTTTAATTTTTTTGTAGTCTGATCGTGAAAATGGTCTGGTTTTGTAATTTATCAAAGGCTTTTCTTTTTTAAGAATACCCCAGGAATAATTATTGCCCTTGAAATTAAATTCGCCTTTTTTTTCATTTTTTTTATCTGAATATATTTTTTCCTGGTTTGATATAAAATTATCAAGCTTAAAGTTTTTGGTTTTAAATTGTTCGTCAAGTAACAAGGTTTGTTGATAAATTTTATTTCCAACCGCTAAATAAAAATCAAACCTTTCTTTTGAATCCTTAATACTTTTTGCAATATCTTCAAAACGAATTAACTCATCCATTTCATTTTCAATTGTTTCAGATATATACGGACTTTTATAATCTATTGGAGGTTTGATTATATCAGGCTTGGAAGCACAACCTATAAATAACAAAAAGATTAATATTACAATTTTAACTTCTTTAATTAGCAAACCTAAAACCCTTATTTAAAAATGTTTTATTTAGATTTTTGCCTCTATACAAAGGAATAAGAAGGAAAAATAGTAGAAGACACAATTCTTCCATCAAAATAAATAATATTTTTTTGTTATTAGCCATTTTATATCCGCACTTTTTTCCTTTTCTCTCAAAAAGGGATCAAAATTTACAACGTTTAACCTAAAAAAAAAGAAAAAAATAAATATTATTCAAAAAGACCTAATCAATGCGAGAGAATTGATTATGAATTTTTTAATTATTTTGGAGAGAACCTTAACATAACTGGTAAATGATCAGAAACCAACTCTTCATATACATCATATCCACCTAAATAGTCTGGTATTGGAAGAGTTTGAACATAATATTTTGAATTATCTAAAAGTTCATTTGTAGTTAAAATGTGATCTAAGAAACTAACATAAGGCTCTTTAGGATAAGTAACTTGTTTAGGATCATTAATTATTTCTAAATTAACAAAATAAAATCTTTCATCATTTAAAAAAGGGTCAAAGCTATGCTCACCTGGAAGATCTCTTAAATCATCATTCCAATCACCAAGAATAATGAAATTTGAAAAACCATCATCTATTTCTTTTGAGACATATTGGTGTAACATTTGAGCAGCATTTTTTCTTCTCTTCAAACCTGAATCGCAACACTTTGAATGTAGATTAATTACACTCAATTCCATCTTTTGATCCCCACATTGGTAGATGAAATCACCTCTTAAAGGTGGACGACCAGCAAAATTATAATCATTATCTGCAAAGGGTTCAACTTGTCTTACAAAATCAAACATATCTTTTCTATACACTATTGCTTGGTCCATAAATGATGATTGCTGGGAAATGATAAAATCGTAATTTGGTAATAACTCCATTAACCTACTAAACCAACCTACATACCTAATCTCTTGAAATGCATAAATATCAGCATCAATATCTAAAATTAATTCAGAAAGTGTATTAATAGTTTGATCCCAAGCAGCTGGAAAAAATTCGCAATTCCATGTTATAATTTCTATATCATTTGTATTAAACGATGGAACATCCCAGTCGTTTATTTTACTTTTAAAACTTTTTCCACATTGATTATTATTTTCTTTATTCCAATTTATATTTCCATTATATACAGAGTTAAGTGCATCATTTACATTACTATCGATTATATCCTTGATTTCTTTATCAAACGTAAAATCATCTTCCAAAGTAGTTTGTGATATTCTTCCCTTGACTGCTGATTCGTATCCAATGAATGATTTTGTCAATTGATCAAACTTCATTCTAAAATGACCAAATTCTGTTCCATTACCAAAGTTTTGAAAAGTATA
>MDTG01067831.1_pt1 | contig 10316 bp, 6 predicted proteins | sample 811421 | NCBI WGS metagenome assembly MDTG01 (sample SAMN05326645, study PRJNA326480) | marine metagenome | isolation source: seawater | place: Pacific Ocean: South East | collected 2011
CCCGCCGATCGCATGCAGCGCACCCGACATGGCGATGTAGTTGATGTCGTGGCCGGCCACCTTCGCCAGCGGCCCGGTCTGGCCGAAACCGGTCATGCGGCCATAGACGAGCTTCGGGTTGCGCGCCAGGCAGATATCGGGGCCGAGGCCGAGCCGTTCCATCACGCCGGGACGGAAGCCCTCGGTCAGGATGTCGGCGCTTTCCACCAGCTTCAGCACCGCGGCGACGCCTTCGGGCTTCTTCAGGTCCAGCACCACCGAGCGCTTGCCGCGGTTGGAGAGATCGAATTTCGGATCGAACAACCCGCTGCCGGTCGCCCGCTCGATCCGCAGCACATCGGCGCCCAGATCGGCCAGCAGCATGGCGCAGAAGGGTCCCGGGCCCAGGCCCGCGATCTCGATGACCCTGATCCCCTGAAGCGGACCCATTCCCAGCCTCCCTGTCGGTTGCGGCGCGTCGCCCTGGATGTTTGCGGCGTATGATTGAGGCGATCGGCCCGGATCCGCAACCCCTTTTATCGACCCACGGGTTTCTTCCTGTCCCACGGGTCAGGCTCGGATCCCACGGGTCAGGCTCGGGCCGCCACCACCCGGTTGCGGCCGGCGCGCTTGGCCTCGTAGAGCATCTCGTCGGCAAGGCGCAGGGCGGTGCCGATATCGGTCGCGTCTTCGGGCAGCACGGCCACACCGGCCGAGACCGTCACATGGCCCGCCGGTTCGATCCGCTCCCGCGCCACCGCCTTGCGCAGGCGTTCAGCCACGGCGACCGCCGCTGTGGATGACAGACCCGGCAGCAGCAGCAGAAATTCCTCGCCGCCGGTGCGGCAGACGACATCGGTGTCGCGCGCGGCCTGCCGCAGAATCAGCCCCAACCGGCGCAGCACGGCATCCCCCACCTCGTGCCCCCAGCTGTCGTTGACGTGCTTGAAATGGTCGATATCGACCGCGATCGCCGCGAAGGGCCGGGCCTCGGCCCGCCACAGCTCCAGAACCTCGTCCAGGCCGCGGCGGTTGATCAGCCCGGTGAGCGGATCGGTGCGGACGTCGCGATCCAACCGGCCGATCCGGGCCTGGAGCAGGCCGATGCCGATCAGCATCGCCCGCTTGATCTGCCGCGCCTCCACATACCACGACCGCACCCGCTGGATACGGTCGGCGGTGCCGGGGGCGTCCATCTGGCGGGCGCCGTCGGCCAGCTGGCCCAGGGGCCGGGAAATCGCCCGGGCGAACCACCAGATCGCGACCAGGGTGACGAGCGCCGCCGGCGCGCTGTTGGCGGCCACCCGCCACATCAGCCCTTCGAGCGGCGCCAGCGTTACCGCAAGCGGCCGCTGCGCGACCACCCCCCAGCCGGCAGCCGGCACCGAGGCATAGCCCGCCAGCATCTCGACGCCGCGGCTGTTGACCACTTCGCGGCTGCCGCTGGCACCGGCGATCGCGGCCTCGATCACCGGATTGCCCGAGACGGCCTCGCCGATCCGCGCGGCCTCGGGGTGATAGAGCAGCGTACCCCCCTGATCGACGACATAGAGATACGAGCCGTCGTCATAGTGATGCGTGCCCAGCAGCACGTTCAGGATGTTGCGCTCACGCAGATAGATCGTGCCGCCGATATAGCCCAGATAGCGGCCGTCGGCCGCGAAGACCGGCTGCGAGATCACCACCAGCATATTGCCGGTGATCGCCATATAGGGCTGGCTGACCAGCGGCCGGCGCTGTTCCAGCGCCTCGCGCGCCGCCAGCGAGCGCAGATAGCGCCCCTTGATCTGCAGGGCCTCGGGCGAGGTGGCGCGCACGATCGCCCCGGCATCGACGATGGCGACCGAGTTGAAGCTGTGGGTCTGCAGCCGCAGACGCTCGGCCTCGTCGAGCAGCAGGTTTTCATTGTCGAAATCGCGGGCGACGATGCCCGCGCTGTAGGCCAGCTGCTGCTGGGTTTCCTCGATGAAATTCTGCGCGGCTTCGGCCAGCTTGGCGGCATAGGCGTGGTTGGCCTTCAGCGTCGTGTCGATCAACACCTGGCGCTGGACCAGATAGCTGGAATAGAAGCCGTTGGCCAACAGCACCCCTGCCGCCGCCACCGCCAGGGCGACGATCATCCGCTGCAGATCGACGCGGAACAGCAGCCGGGCCAGGCTGCGCCGTCGGGGAAGCGGATGGATCTGGGGCATGGCGGCCGGACCTCGTTGTCGTCACGCATCGTCAGGCGTGATCCAAGGGGGGAGGAACCGCCGTGGGGCACTCTACCCCAGACATGTCGGCGACGGTTTCGCAAATTTCGCATGGCCCCGATTGCACCACGGGAAGCGGTTGAGTCTGAAAACGATTTCAACGCGCTATGCGCGACGATCCCGCCGACTGGCGGCCGCGGGCACCAAAGCGGCACGGCGGTCGATTCAGTTATTGAATAGATCTATTGATTTATGCACCATCATCCCGACGGCACCGTTCAAGAGCTGCCGCACGGGAGGAAACATGCCGGACCACACGCGCCTTCAGGGCCGCGCAGATTGTGTGCTGCCCGATCTCTTGGATCGCCGCACCGCGGACACGCCCGATGCCGCCTTCGTCGTCTTTGCCGATGGCCAGGGTCGGCCGGAGCGCGAAGGCTGGAGCTATGCGGAGATGCGCGCCCGTGTCCGCGCCATGGCCGCCGCCCTCCAGTCCCTGGGGGTGAAGCCCCGCGACCGGGTGGTGGTCTGGCTGCCCAATGGCGGCCTGTGCCTCACCGCCTGGTTCGCGATCAACTATGCCGGCGCGATCTATGTGCCGATCAACACCGCCTATAAGGGCGGCATTCTGGAGCATGTGATCCGGGTGTCGGAGGCGCGGCTGGTGATCACCATCGCGGCGCTGGCGGATCGCCTGGTCGGGATCGACACCAGCGCCGTCAACCGGGTGGTCGTGGCCGATGCCGCCGATGCATCTGCCGCCGCGGCGCGGCTGCCCGCCGCCCGGGGGATCACCTGGCTGGGGGCCGACGCGCTGGAGAGCACGGCCTCCCCTGCCCCGCTCTCCGAACCGGTCGAGCCCTGGGACACCCAGTCGATCATCTACACCTCGGGCACCACCGGGCCATCCAAGGGCGTACTGTCGAGCTATGCCCATCTGCATGCCATGGGCACGGCACTGGTCTCGGATCCGCGGCGGGTGCCGTTCCTGGGCGCCGGCGACCGGTTCATGGTCAATCTGCCGCTGTTTCATGTCGGCGGCACGGCCCCGGTCTATGCCATGCTGGCGCTGGGCGGCTCCATCGCGCTGGTCGAGGGCTTCGACACCAGTGGCTTCTGGCCCGCGATCCGGCAGAGCGGCACCACCTGCGTCATCCTGCTGGGAGTGATGGCTGCCTTCCTGCTGAAGGATCAGGGCGAGGGCGCGGCCCGGGGCAGCCCCCTTGCCCATGTCATCGCCATTCCACTGACCGAAGAGGCCATCGCCTTCCGCAGGCGCTTCGGCGTGACGCTGCATACGCTGTTCAATATGAGCGAGGTCTCCTGCCCGCTGATCGCGGAAGAGAACCCCGAGGTGGTGGCGAGCTGCGGCCGACCGCGCGACGGGGTGGAGGTGCGGCTGGTCGATGCCCATGACCGGGCGGTGGCACCGGGCGAGGTGGGCGAGCTGGTGATCCGCACCGACCTGCCCTGGCAGATGAACCACGGCTATTCCGGCAATCCTGAGGCGACGGCCACCGCCTGGCGCAATGGCTGGTTCCACACCGGCGATGCCTTCCGGGTGGATGATCAGGGCAACTGGTTCTTCGTCGACCGCTTCAAGGATTCGATCCGCCGCCGCGGCGAGAACGTCTCGTCTTTCGAGGTCGAGGCCGAAATCTGCGCCCATCCCGCCGTGCGCGAGGCGGCCGTGGTCGCCGTGCCGGCCGCCGACAGCGAGGACGAGATCCTGGTCGCGCTGTCGCTGGCCGAGGGTGCCAGCCTGGAGCCGGCGGCGCTGATCGATCATCTGCGCCCGCGGATGGCGCACTTCATGATCCCCCGTTATGTCCGTATGCTTGCGGACCTGCCCAAGACGCCCACGAACAAGGTCGAAAAGTACCTGATCCGCAAGGCGGGCGTCACGGCAGACACCTGGGACCGCGAGGCCGCCGGCATCGTGGTGAAACGCGACAAGATCGGGCAGCTCTGACAGATGACCTCCCCCTCCTCCCCCTCTTCTCCCCTCTTCCGCCGCATTCTGATCGCCAATCGCGGCGAGATCGCGATCCGGATCGCGCGCGCTGCCGCCGAGCTGGGCATTCCGACCGTGGCCGTGGCCCCGAAGGATGATGCCCGGTCGCTGCACACGCGCCGCGCCGATCAGGTGGTGGAACTGCCGGGCGTCGGTGCCGCCGCCTATCTGGACGGCCAGGCCGTGATCCGCGCGGCGCTGGAAACCGGCGCCGATGCGATCCATCCGGGCTATGGCTTCCTGGCCGAGAATGCCGGCTTCGCCCGCGCCTGCGCCGAAGCGGGGCTGACCTTCATCGGCCCGAAGCCCGAAGCGCTGGACCTGTTCGGCGACAAGGGTGCCGCCCGGCGGCTGGCGGCAGAGACCGGCGCGCCGCTGGCCCGCGGCACGGCCCATGCCACCACCGAAGACGAAGCCCGGCGCTTCCTGGAGAGCCTGGGCGACGGCGGCGCGATCATGATCAAAGCCGTGGCCGGTGGCGGCGGCCGCGGCATGCGGGTGGTGCGTGCGGCATCGGAGCTGGCCGAGGCCTGGACCCGGGCGGGCGCCGAGGCGCTGGGCGCCTTCGGCTCGGATGCGCTTTATGTGGAAGAGCTGATCCAGCCGGCGCGGCATCTGGAAATCCAGGTGCTGGGCGATCGGGACGGTCGGGTGATCCATCTGCATGAACGCGAATGCAGCCTGCAGCGCCGGCATCAGAAACTGGTCGAGATCGCGCCGCTGCCGGGGCTCGACCCGGCCTTGAAGGCGCGGATCGCCGAGACCGCGGTGGCGCTGGCCAGGGCCGGCGGCATCCACACGCTGTGCACCTTCGAATTCCTGATCGACGGCCGCGACCCGGCCGGGCAGCGCTTCGTGTTCATGGAGGCCAATCCGCGGCTGCAGGTGGAACACACCGTCACCGAAGAGGTGACCGGCGTCGATCTGGTCCAGACCCAGATCGGCCTGGCAGCCGGGTTGAGCCTGGCCGAGCTGGGCCTGCGCGACGGCCGCCTGCCCGAGCCCGAGGGCGTGGCGGTGCAGCTGCGGATCAATATGGAGAAGATCGGCGCCGATGCCGTCGCCGTGCCCGCGGGCGGGGTGATTTCGGCCTTCGAGGTGCCGGGCGGACGCGGTGTCCGGGTCGAGACCTTCGGCTATGCCGGCTATGCGACCTCGCCCCATTACGACTCGCTGCTGGCCAAGCTGATCGTGCATGTGCCGGGCAACCGGCTGGATCTGGCGCTGGACCGGGCCCGCCGGGCGCTGGCCGAATTCCGCATCGAAGGCGTGGCGACCAATATCGGTTTCCTGCAAAGCCTGATCGCCGACGAGGCGGTGCGCGCCGGGCATGTCGATACCGGCTATATCGGCACCCATGCCGCGCGGCTGGCCGAAACCGCCGACAGCCATCCGAAGCTCTGGGTGGAAAGCAGCGGTGGCGGGGCCCTGAAAGCGGCGAGCGGGCCGGTCGCCCCCGAGGGCACCGAGGCGGTGGCCGCCCCGATGACCGGCCGGGTGGTCGCGATCGAGGTGACCCCCGGCGATGTCGTCCGCCCCGGCACGGTGGTGGCGATCATCGAGGCGATGAAGATGGAACACACCATCACCGCGGGCCGGGCGGGCGTCGTGCGGGCGCTGGCGGTGGCGGTGGACGAAACCGTCTATGGCGACCAGCCGGTGCTGTTCATCGAACCGGGTGACTTCGAAGGGGCCGCGGAAGAGGAGACGGTCGAGGTCGATCTGGACCATATCCGCCCCGATCTGGCCGCGATCCTGGAACTGCATGACGAGCTGACCGATGCCCGCCGGCCCGATGCGGTGGCACGGCGGCGCAAGACCGGCCAGCGCACCGCGCGCGAGAATATCGAGGATCTGGCCGATCCCGGCAGCTTCATGGAATACGGCGCGCTGGCGCTCGCCGCCCAGCGCAGCCGACATGATTACGAGACGCTGAAGAAGATGAGCCCCGCCGACGGGCTGGTGGCGGGTGTGGGTTCGGTGAATGCCGGGCTGTTCGGGGCGGAGCGGGCGCGCTGCATGCTGCTCTCTTACGACTACACCGTGCTGGCCGGCACCCAGGGCTTCATGAACCACAAGAAGATGGACCGCATGTTCCATCTGGCCAATGACTGGGCCATGCCGCTGGTGGTGTTTGCCGAGGGCGGCGGCGGCCGGCCGGGCGATACCGACCATGTCGGCGTGGCGGGGCTGGACGTGCCGACCTTCAAGCTGCTGGCGCAGATGAGCGGCAAGGCCCCGACGGTGGCCGTGGTCTCAGGCCGCTGCTTTGCCGGCAATGCCGCGATCGCGGGCGTCTGCGACGTGATCATCGCCACCCGCAACGCCAATCTCGGCATGGGCGGCCCGGCCATGATCGAAGGCGGCGGCCTTGGCGTCTATAAACCCGAAGAGGTCGGGCCGATGGATGTTCAGGTGCCGAACGGCGTGGTCGACATCCTGGTCGAGGACGAGGCCGAGGCGGTGGCGGCCGCGAAGAAATACCTGTCCTATTTCCAGGGGCCGGTGGCCGACTGGGCGGTCGCCGATCAGCGGTTGCTGCGCAATGCCATCCCCGAAAACCGGCTGCGCGCCTATGACGTGCGCAAGGTGATCGAGCTGGTCGCGGACACGGGTTCGGTGCTCGAACTCCGGCCCGATTACGGCATCGGCATCATCACCGCCCTGATCCGGATCGAGGGCCGGCCGATGGGGCTGTTCGCCAACAATCCTCGCCATCTGGGCGGCGCGATCGATGGCGAGGCGGCCGAGAAGGCCGCACGCTTCCTGGATCTCTGCGAGGCGCACGGCCTGCCGGTGCTGTCGCTCTGCGACACGCCGGGCTTCATGGTCGGCCCCGATGCCGAGAAGACCGCGCTGGTCCGGCGGGTGTCGCGGATGTTCGTGGGCGGCGCCAACATGACCGTGCCGATGTTCACCATCGTACTGCGCAAGGGCTATGGCCTGGGCGCCCAGGCGATGGCCGGCGGCAACATGCTGTCCCCCGCCTTCACCGTGTCGTGGCCGACCGGCGAGTTCGGCGGCATGGGCCTGGAAGGGGCCGTGCGCCTGGGCTATCGCCGCGATCTTGAAGCCATCGCCGACCCGGCCGAGCGCGATGCGCTCTACCGCAGGCTGGTCGATGCGCTCTATGCCAAGGGCAAGGCGTCGAACATGGCGGCCTTCCTTGAAATCGACGGCGTGATCGACCCTGCGGCCAGCCGCGACTGGGTGCGGCGCGGCCTCGACGGCTTCCCGGTGCCGCCGGCACCGGCGGCAGGCGGCAAGCGACGGCCCTTCATCGCCACGCGCTGAGCCGAAAGACTCCCGGCCGGCGATGCCCGCAAAGACGGGCACACCGGCCCTCCCCCCCCAACGACCATCCCCGGCGCAAAGACCGGGATCGGGAGGAAAAATCACATGCGCAGGATAGTGAAACCCGCCGCGGGGCTCGCGGCGGCACTGGCGGTGCTGTGCCAGATGGCCGGTGCCCAGGCGGCGGATGCCGTCAAGATCGGCGTGCTGACCGACATGTCCTCGGTCTATTCGGATTTCGGCGGCAAGGGATCGGTGATCGCGGCCGAACTCGCGATCGAGGATGCCGGCGGCAAGGTGCTGGGCCAGCCGGTCGGGCTGGTTTCGGCCGATCATCAGAACAAGGCCGATATCGGCGTCACCGCGGCGCTGAAATGGTTCGACGACGAGGGCGTGCAGGCGCTGTTCGACGTGTCGAATTCGGGCATCTCGCTGGCGCTTCAGGACGTGATCATGAAGCGCGACAAAATCGCGGTGTTCTCGGGCGCCAACAACAAGAGCCTGACCGGCGACAAATGCACCACCAACGGCCTGATCTGGGGCTATGACGGCTATGCCCTGGCCAAGGGCAATGTCGAGGGCATCTTCAAGAGCAATCCCGGCAGCTCCTGGTTCTTCCTGACCGTCGACTATGCCTCGGGCCATGGGCTTGAAGGCGACACGATCAGTGTGATCGAGAAGCTGGGCGGCACGGTGAAGGGTGCGGTGCGCTTTCCGCTCGGCACCAATGATTTCAGCTCTTTCCTGCTTCAGGCGCAGGGCTCGGGCGCAGATGTGATCGCGCTGGTGGCCGGCGGGTCGGATGTCCGCAACATGATCAAACAGGCGGATGAATTCGGCATCGCCCAGGCCGGCCAGCGGATCGCGCCCTTGTTCTTCACCGTCAACGACATCCAGGGTCTGGGTCTGGATGCCACCCGGGGCATGCCGGTGGTGGCCGATTTCTATTGGGACCAGACCGACGGCACCCGCGCCTTCGCCGAACGCTTCAAGGCCCGCCACGGCAAGGTGCCGACGGATGTGCAGGCGACCGTCTACAGCTCGGTCCTGCACTATCTGAAGGCGGTGGAGGCCGCAGGCACCACCCGGACCCAGGCGGTGCTGGCGAAGATGAAGGCGATGCCGGTCAACGACTTCATGACCGACGGCGCCACCATCCGCGCCGACGGGCGGCTGATGCGCGACATGTATTACTTCGAGGTCAAGAGCCCGGCGGAGTCCAAATACCCGCTCGACTATCTGGCCCAGAAGACCACCATCCCCGGTGCCGAGGCCTACCGCCCGGCGGCGGAAAGCGACTGCCCGCTGCTGAAGCCGTGACCGGACCGGCGTCCCGGTCCGGCCCGGTGATTTCGGGCTGGGCCGGCGCGCCGGACGGGGCTATGGTCCAGGCGCTGAACGATGTTCGAAACATGGTAAGAGGGTGATGGCGAGCCAGGAGAACGACAACCGAACATCGGCGCCAAAACCTGCGCGCACCCGCAAGACGAGCACCGCCGCCCCGCGCCGCCGCCGCCAGGGCCGGCCGCCGCTGGGCGATGCCGGGCCCGATGCCACCCGCAACGCCCTGCTCGATGCCGCCACGAAACTGTTCGCGCGGCTGGGCTACGAACCGGTGACCACCGGCGCGATCGCGGCCGAGGCGGGGGTGACGCAGTCGATCGTGCATTACCATTTCGGCTCGAAGCAGAAGATCTGGGAGGCGGCGATCGACCGGCTGATGGCCGAACGCATCGCCTTCTATGAAAACCTCGCCGAAAAACCCGGCGGCATGGACCCGCTGACCCGGCTGAAACTGCTGACCAAGGGCCTGGTCTATGCCAACGCCCACAACCCCGATTTCGCCCGGGTGACGGTGCATGAAGGCTCGGTGCCGGGCGACCGCATGCACTGGCTGGTGGAAAGCTATATGAAAACCGCCTTCGACAAGTTCGAAGGCGCAATCCGCGACGCCATGGCGGCCGGCGCCATCCGCGAGATGCCACTGCGCGACGTGACCCTGATCATCGTCTTCGGCGCCTCGCTGATCTTCACCTTCTCGGGCATGATCGAGCGCATGTACGGCACCCCGCTGACCGACCCCGAGGCCGCGACCTCTTATGCCGACAGCTTCATCGACATCGTGTTCAACGGGCTGAAACCGGATGGCGCACCGGGGGCGGCACCGCTGCCCTTCAGGCTGCCGGGGCAGCCGGCACAGGGCTGACGGCCGTCTGCGGGCCCCGTCATTCCGGCCTGAGCCCGTTTGTGTCGCCGTTCTCCGCAGGGTGGCAAAGGTGGATCCCCGCCTCCGCGGGGATGACGGTGGAGGGGGTGTGCGCAGGCGGGTGAGGGTGGCGTCGGACATGGGCGGCGGGTTCTGCGGGAACGGTCGGCGTCGTCCGCCGGCCCGCTGCTGTCCCGCACCGCCGTCGATCACGCCCGCACCGTCCAACCGCCACCGCCCCTGTCCGACTCCACCATCGACCATGTCCGCACAAAAGAAGCACCGTCATCCCCGCCTTCGCGGGGATGACGGTAGAGAGGGTGTGTGGAGGTGGGCGAAAGGGGGAACGGACAGGGGTGCCGGGTGCGATGGGGCGGTCATGTCAGGCGCCACCTCTGCCCAGCTCCGCCCTGCCCCCACCACCGTCATCCCCGCGAAGGCGGGGATCCAGGTTGGCGTCCACGGGAATGGACGGGCGGCCCGAGGTGTGGACGGTCATGTCGGCCATCGACCGCGGACCCGGGTGTGCGACGTTCTTTGTGGGGGGGACGGACCTGGATCCCCGCCTGTTGGACGAAGCCGTGCATAATGAAAGCGGGCCCGGGGGGTGGCCACCCCCCGGGCCCGGCGA
>MDTG01135705.1_pt1 | contig 10316 bp, 10 predicted proteins | sample 811421 | NCBI WGS metagenome assembly MDTG01 (sample SAMN05326645, study PRJNA326480) | marine metagenome | isolation source: seawater | place: Pacific Ocean: South East | collected 2011
CTTTTTTTACAGTTTTGCTTTCCATTATAAGTCCTCCCTTGGCTTTTGAAAGCTCAACAATAACACTCTTTATCATATCTTTAGATACTTTTTTTGCAACTTCTGTTATTTTTTCAGTTAATTCAGCATCAGTTAATTGATTTTCTAGGATACCACTTGCTTGAGTTGGTTGATTAAAATGGGATTCTTGATTTAATTCATTTTGTTTTTGTGCCAACCTTTGCTGAAGCCTACCTCGAATATCTACATTTTGTGGTCCGAAATCACTAATGGATGAACTTTCGCTCAATGGTGCAGCAGGTGTTGATGTGCCTCCAAACATCATTTCTTCTATAGCGGATGCTTGTGAGTTTTTTGTTGAAGAGAAAGAGCTAAGAGAAGGTGCGTTTTTAGGCTTGTCATTAGGGTTTTTTCCCACTTTTGGAACAGGTATGCTTGTTGGCATTGAAGATGTTTTTTCGGCCTTGTCTATAAATTGCTTAAAGTTACCAGCCATAGAACCATTTCTAATTTGCTCCATTTTAGACGCCATCTCCATATTTTTTGGTGGAGCTTGTGGATTGGATATTGGTTTTACTGGCTCGGGTATTCCCATGGTTTTAAACCTATTCATCATTTCTTGTTTACTATTTCCTTTATTGCTCATGCTCTTCTTCTTTTATTATTGTTACATCTTTTACTACCCAATCATAAATAGTCTTAATCTTATTATTTTGTATCAGTTCTTCAAAAGTTTTTATTTCCTCTTCGTACATTTCAGCTCTGACTGTTAATATGTTACCTATTCTACCATATTTTCTAAATTTTATTTTTCCATTTATAGATTCAAACATAATATCTTTAAATTCTATATAGCTTTGTTGCTCCAGCTCTTGATAAGTTACCGAAAAACCATAAAACTCTTCAAACTCATTCATTGAACCTTGATATGCCAAGTCTATTAGTACGTTCTTTGTGTTTTTTCTATTTGACTTCATATGAAAATATTTCTACTTTTTGATTATGCTCATCCCACCAAGCGTAAAATTTAGGATATATGTTTTTTTCACTCAATAAAAATTTTTTTAACTCATTTTCTATTTTTATTTTTTCAAACTTAAATTCTAATTTAGTTTTTGCTTCTAAGACATCTTGGTCATCAGTTTCAATTTGATTTAACTCTTTTTTGGAATTATTAAATTCTTCTTTTAAATACTTATTAATCTCGTATAAAAAATCTTTTTGATTTTTAATTATTTGACCTCTAGTGTGCATATTGCAAACAATTTAATAAAAGAATCGTAAAAGTAAAGTTTACTAATATTTATAATAAAATTTAGTTTAAATAGCGTGAATTTATCGGAGTCTTATAAAAAAAGAATATTACATTTATCTGGTATTTTGTCTGAGTCAGATGTTGCAACAAAATACGAATATCAAGTCAGAGATATTGGTGGTGATTCGTTCTACAAAAGAGTGAAAGGTGAGGATGAGTGGTCTTTTACAAATGAGTTAGATTTTTATAAAAATTCAAACTCAAAAAATACAGTAAAATGGGAGAAGCCAGAAGACCCTAAAGGAATAAAAATAAGACAAATAGATATAAATCAAGATTTAAGCTTTGCAGAGCACCCAACAGAAACATACAAAAGATATATTGAGAATATTTGCCCCTCTTCTTTTAAGGTAGAAATTGTTGACGATTATATTAAGATTTCAAAAATTTAATTGTGTTATTAACAGAAAAATATAAAAAAAGGCTAAAAAAACTTTCTGGCATGATTGTTTGTGACAATTGCTATCATAGTTGGGAAAAAGAAAAAAAAGACAAGGACCCAAGCCTTTGTCATGTTTGTGGCTTTGATTCTGAGCAAGACCAATTTAGAGTGGAAGCGTTAAAAAAATGGTTAATAGACAAATATGGCAGCCTAGAAGAAGCTTGGAGTAAAAAATATAAAGATTCTATAGACTGTAAAAATCCAAAAGGTTTTAGTCAAAGGGCTCATTGTCAATCAAAAAAAAATAAATCTAAGTCAGTAACTGAAAATGTTGGGCCAGGCCCTTATGATACAGTCCCAGTTTCTGATATATATATGGATATTTTTAATCAGATATTTGTGCCAAAAGATTTTAGAAGAGAATACAATCCTGATAATGAAGAATTTTGGTTCCAAAATGATTATGATTTAAAAGTACAAAAAGGATATTCTGACAAGAAAGACGAAACTGCAGACGAAGGTGATTTGGAAAAAAATCAAATAAAGGATATAGATAAAAAGTATCAAAAAATGAAGAGGGCTTACAATTGGAAAAACTTTCAAAAATTAAGCGGTAAATAAACAAAACAACAAATCGGTCCAGCTCAAATTTTTTAAAATTCTTACTATTTATTAAGTACATTATATACTTATCTAATGAGAAATTTTATATCTGAAATAATAGAATCGGAACTTAAAGAAATTATTATTCTTAAAGAGTCTTTTGATTCTGAAATAAGTTCAGACTTAAATTATCATGTAAATAATAATTTAAGCGTACACAATTCTATATACAGATATGCTTCTGACAAACATTTAGAATTAATAAAAGAAGTTAGAAGTCTATACAATAAAAATAATATTGTTTTATGTGAAAATGATGAGCATATAATAGAAAGTGATGCAGGGCTATTTGGAGAATATAAAGGCGAACAGGTTTTGCTAGACTTACCATTTGAAAAACAGTATGATGAAATAAATGAGGCCAAATATAAAGGTAAGAAAGTAAAATTAAACCAGCCCAAAAGAGGCGGTAGCAAAAAGTTTTATGTGTTTGTAAAAGACCCTAAAACTAATAATGTTATAAGGGTGGAATTTGGAGCTAAAGACGGAGGAAGAAAGTTGTCTGTAAAACTTAAAGACCCTGATGCTAGAAAAAGATTTTCAGATAGACATAATTGCGAAGAAAAAAACGACAAAACAAAACCTGGTTATTGGTCTTGCAGACTTCCTAGATACGCTAAGATGTTAGGTTTAAGTGGTGAAGGTAGATGGTGGTAAAATTTATTTTTAAAAATGAAAAAAAATAGAAAAGATATTGATAATGATTTGCCCTTTAGTGAAAAAGCTCAAGGTAACTGCGTTATAAGAACATTTAATAACTCTCTTGATGAGAGCGAATTAGTTTGGCATAGAGATAAGGAAGATAGAATTATATTTCCCCTAAACGAGAGCGACTGGATGTTGCAGTTAGACAATGAAATTCCAAAAGATTTAAATCCTAATGAACCAATATTTATAGAGTCTAAAAGGTTTCACAGATTAATAAAAGGAAAGGGAAATTTAGAGCTAAAGGTTTATAAAGCTGATTTATCAGATGGTAATAATTTACAAAAAATTATTTCAGAGACGCTGCAGTTATTTTTAGAAAAAAGAGGCAAGGATTCTAGAACAAGCAAGGGAAGAAAAGTGCCTGGTAAATATCTAACTTCTAAATCTAAAAAGAAAAGGTCTGAAATGAAGAAGGAGATAGATAGGTTCGCTAATAAAAAATCTTCCGACCCTTCTGCATACACAAAACAGTGGAAAGCAGATAAAGGTGAGAAAACCAAAAAAAGTGCAGCTACTTTAGCTTATCAAAAAATGTACGGCGAGGGGCTTGATACTTTAAAAAATAAAAAAAATAAATTAGTTGATTCTTTTAACAAATTTAAAGAAGCTGCTTCAAGAGAGAAAAAAGAAACTTTACAAGCGTTTAAGATATGCAAAAAAATACTCGCGAAAAAAGATGTTACCAAAGAAGAGATAGAGTTTTTAAAACAACAATCTAAAGATTTGGCCAAAATAGTTGGGGTAATGGCTTTGGGCTCGGTATCTATGGCGATACCTGTTGCTTTAGAAAAAATTCTAAATAAAAAATATGGAATATCTATAATGCCAAGTAGTCAGGGGTTTATAAAAGAAGCTAAAAGTAATGATAAAGGTTTAAAAAATAAAGCTAAATCTTCTGGTATATCTCTTACTATATTAAGACAGGTATATAATAGAGGTATGGCTGCATGGAGAACTGGGCATAGACCAGGTGTTGCTCAGAATCAGTGGGCCATGGGCCGAGTAAACAGTTTTATCACTGGTTCTGGTGGTGCTAGAAAGGCAGATTCTGATTTGTGGGCTAAAGCAAAAAAATCTAAAGCAAAGAAAAAGAAGAAGTGATTTTATCTGAATCTTATATAAAAAGAGTTCAGAAACTAGCTGGCATAGTTATAGAAGAAAATGTAGATAATTTTTCTGCAAGCAATACTAGAGTTCCGTTTAATATAGACCTTATGACTCAAGCAATTTTGCAAGGAAGAGAAGTTGGCATATTATACAAGGGGGATGATATGAGAGCGCCATCTGGCAAGTATAGACTAATATATCCAGTTGCAATGGGGATGTCAAAAGCTGGCAATCGTGTCATAAGAGCTGTTCATAAAATAGGTCAATCAGAGTCTGAATCTAAATCTACAAGCATACGAAGTGCGGAGGCAAAAAATGTATGGAGATTATTTAAATCAAGCAATATTAGAGGAATGTGGTTTACTGGTGACTTCTTTGATTTTAACCCCAAAAATTACAACCCTAACGATAAAGGAATGAGCACTGTAGAGGTTAGCTTTAACTTAGGCAAGGCTCAAAAATATCAAAAAGATTTCTTAGAAAAACAAAAAGAAGCTGGTGAGTTAAGGTCTAAAGTTAGAAGATTTAGAGAATCTGGAGCTAGAGACCTAGAACAGCCATACGAAAATCCAGAAACAAGAATTTAAAAGCTCTTTTAAACAACTATTTTTTTATCCTTACTTTTAATAATATTTTTACTGTTCAAATTTAAATCAAAAACCGATATTCCAGCTCTAGGGTTTTGTTTTATTTGTTCTTTAGTTAATGAACTGTTGCTTTTAGATACTTGTATTATGTTGTCAACAAAATCTTTTATTTCATTTTTGTGAGTAATAATCCATGTATTTTTGTATTTATTTTTAAGGTAATGAAAGACAGATTGTACCGCCATTGTTAGTTCGTTGTCTAGTGCTCCAAAACCTTCGTCTATTATACACAAAGAAGGCTTCGTTAAAGAGCTAACAAAATGTAGCGCATCTCTTATTGCTACACTACCTATAAACTTTTGAGCGCCAGAAGCCATTGACATAGGCAGCGCATCGCTTTCTAATGAATTGAAATAAAAATACTCTTTTATATCTCCGTTTGCTTTTATAATTAATTCTACTTTAAAGTCTACTAAATTACTAAGTATAGAATTGATTTTATAGTTTATGACTGGTAGCTTTCTTTTTATTATTCTTGCTGGTATTCCATCTCTGTGAACTGCCTGTAAATAAATAGCATACTTACTAAAAGAAGCTTCAGCATTTTTAATTGTTTCTATTTTTTCTTCTAAATTTTGCTTATTATTTTCAGACAATTTTAACTCTGACTTTAAACTACTCAATTTTTCATTTAATTGATTTATAATCAGTCTTAATGATTTTTTTTCATCTTCATGTAACTTAATGCTATAATTTATAGACTTATTTTCTTTCAAAGAGTTTTGATTAAGATTTAGAATGGAAATGTCTTTATCTATATTTTCGATTTGGCTTATAAGAACTAATTTTTCATTTTTCAAATCATCTAAACGCTTGTTTTTTAACTCTACTAACATATTGTGTTTTTTTATTTCATCTATTTTTTTAGATAATTCCAAACAAACTTTTAGTTCATCAATTGTTATTTTTGTTTCTTTTAATAAATTTTTTAATGAACCTAATATGTTTTCTTGCTTATCAAAGTTGTGATTATGTTTAGATATTTGTTGAGCTTTTTCTAAAAGCCCCTTTTTTTCAGTCAAAAATTTAGAACCCCTTTTAATGTGTGCCTCGTATTTGGCCTGAAGTTCTGGGTTGGGCTTATGTTCTATATGACCACATGTTGGACACTTTTTACCTTTATATATATCTAATTTATCTTTTAATTGAACCATTGCAGCCTCAGCCTTTACAATATCTTCATTTATGGGCTCGATGTCTATTTCTGTTTTTTTGGGGTTAGAATTTAGCCATTCGTTTAGTTTAATATAAGAATTTTTATCGGACTCAAATGAGCTTCTTTTAGACTTTAAATCTCTTTCTATTTCATAAATTGAAGACACAGAATTTGAAGGTAGCTCTTTTTTAAAATTTTTAGAAACCCACTGTGATAATTCAGAAATTAAATTATCTTTATTTGATATTTCACTTTTTATATTTAGTATTTCCTTCTCTGCAATTTTTACATCAAGATATTTAGTTTTTTCTACTTTTATTAAACTTTTAGTTAGTTTTAATATTTTAGAATCTTGTATTTCAATCAGACCTTCTGTTTCAAGCTTTTCCTTTTTATAATCTTTAATTAACTTTTTACACTCAACAATCTTTGCCTCTTCAAGTTTTATAGAGTCTTTGTGCTCTTTAGAGTTTCCTAAAAATTTTTGCTTAGATTTAATGTCGTTAAATATTTTTTTGGAATAATCATATCTATTTCTGAAAACTTCCAACCCTAAATATTTGTTTATCAAATCATTTTTAGGCTGTTGACTCATGTCCAGAAAATTTCCCTCTCCTCCTTGAGCTTGTAATACAGTTTTTGTAAAATCATCAAAAGTACCTATAGATTCAACTATTATATTATTTCTTTCTATTTTTTCAGTTGCTGCCCTGTCAGAGTCTATAGAAATCCAGGACTTTTTTCCATCCTTATCTTCTTTGAGCGTTTTGTATTCTACATTATAAGACACATCTGGTGAGCCGTCTTTTTTAGTTCTAACTTTAACACTTCTTTCTATATAATATTTTTTAGAATCTATTGTTAAGTATATGCGACCACCAGCCTTGTCACTACCAGTATACATATTGGTCAACCTATAAGCCTCTCCGCCTCCTAACATCTTCCTATAAGCAATCCAAACTAAAGCTCTTATTATATTTGTTTTTCCGCTAAAATTTTTACCAAAAATACCTGTAACGCCATTTAGTTCATCAAAATTGAATGTAATCTTTTCTTCCGAAAATCCAAACAAATTCCAAACAACTAAACTATTTAAAAACCACTTTTTACCTTTTTCTGAAGTATAATTTAATTCTTTGTCAATTTTTCTAGACAAATCTAAAACTTCATCTTGATTATCATATTCACTGTTTTCTACAAATTCTTTTAATAAAGACTCAAATTCTAAAGTGTTAGAATAGTCAACATTTTCGTCTATTGATATATCATCTATTTCTTCTGTTTTTTTAATATAATTACAATTTACATTTATGAACTCACATCCATATTTGCTTTTAATTAGCTTTTCTATTTGCCTCTCTTTTTCAACAGAAAAATTTTCCTCAAACTCTTCCCAAACAACAGAAACTTTAGTTTTCTTTGGGTTGTTTGATAGTATTAAGTCATTTATTCTTTCCTCAAATATTTCGCCTTTAGAAATGTGCAAACTAGAAAATCCATAATTATTAGGTATTAATTTCCTAGAGAAAGCTTTAGTTTTTAAGTCCCAAATAAGGTATCCCTTATCAATACTTTCTCCATAATCTTGTTGTATCAATGAACCGGGGTAAGCTACATTTTCATTTTCTGAACCCCTTAAACAAAAAGCTTGATGTTCGTGTATGTCGCCAAGCATCACAATGTCAAAATTGTTAAAAACGCTAAGCTTCATCATGTGTTCACTATCATGTAGCTCATACCCATTATTTCCTCTAGAGCCGTATATTGGCCCGTGAAACATGGCTATGTAGGTTTTGGTTTTAAGTTTCTTTTTTAAGGTTAATATTTCATTGTCGAGACAAGAATATATTCCATAAACTATATCTTTGCCTATATTGTAAAATCCGCTGTGCAAGAAAAAAAATATACCACATCCGTCCCCCTTATGTTCTGGTAGTTTTTTTGCATTTTTTTCAACTATATAACCACTTTTTATAAGTTTAACTATAGGCTCTATTGAATTTCCTTGCTCAAGAGATTGTAAGTTTACATCATGATTACCTAAAATTAAATCTACTGGTGCTATTTCTGACAGCTCTTGCAAAAACCAACCAGCTAATCCTACTGCGTTTGGAGACAAATTGATTTTAGTGTGAAATAAGTCACCAGTTATGACTATTCTTTTGGGGCTTGTATCAGAAAGTTCATCTATAGTTTTTTGAAAAACTTCTCTATATTCTTTATGACGGCTTCCGTATCTGATGTGAATATCAGATAAGTGCGCTATTGAGTTTTTAACTTTAATTTTGCTCATTTTGGTTTTTTAAAATTTCTTTTTTCATTGATTCCCATTCATTTTTCAATGATTTTTCATCAACAAAGTCTCTCTTTTTTTTACCCTCCTTCAAAGCAAAATTTCTAAACAAATATTGAAAATCTAATTTTCTACAGCTTTTCAAAAGCTCAACGGTGGCTTGTTGTCCATTTTTTTTGTAAAAAGCATCTATATCATCTTGTATTTCAACAAAATATACATCTAAACCATAAGAGCTGAGCTTGTTGTATATTTCTATACTATCATACAGGGCATCTTCATCTAAACATAATACAACTCTACTTTTGTGTTCTACTAATTTTTTTATGATAACATTTGAAGGCTCTTTTCCTAACATGGGTATTGCGTTATATAGGCAAGACATATCAAAAACTCCTTCAACTAAAAATACTGGTATATCAAAATTGATATTTTTTATATTAAATATTATCTCAGTTCTAGCAACTTCTTCTTTGGGTGGGCCCATGTAGTTTGGCTTTATTACATCATAATAAGTTCTACCTACATAATAATTTATTTGTCCATACTGATTGTAAGATGGAAATATAATTCTATACTTTCTATTTCCTTTGTTTTCTGTATATCCTATATTATATTTTTTTACTTTTTCCCAATCCCAACCCCTTTCATATAATATATATCTAACGGCAGACTTATAGTATTTAGAATTACTTTTTTTAGACATATACTTAAAGCCCTCAGGAAGTGAGCAAGTAATCATATCATTATAATCATCACTCTTCTCTTCTTTTTTAAATGGTTTTTTTCTAGGTAATATTAGAGAAACTCTATTTAAGTCTTCTTTGGTTCCGTAATCCGAAACCAGCTTATGAACACTTCCTTTGTATTTACATTTCCAACATTGAAATATTTGTTTTTGAGAGTTGTATGCAAGATTATATTTGTCCTCATCATTTCTGCAAACTTTAGTTTTACAGTTAAATTCGTATTCTTTTATATCTCCACCTTTTTTTGGTGAACCAAATACTTTTTCTAAAATAGATATTATTATTTGCTTATTGTTATCCAATAGTAATGTTTGTGATAAACAAATATAAACTAAAAAGAGGTCTTAAGCAATTTTAACTATCTATTTCTTTTAAGGTGTTTTTTTCTGTAATTTGTCTAGTTACTATATCTGCATAAGCAACAACATAGGCATCTGACATATCAAAATTTTCATCTCTTAATTTATGAGTGGATTTAGAATATGTCCAGTTTATTTGAGGTTCTTTTTCAACTACTTTTTCCCAAATTAAATATTTTTTGTTAGGGGCTGACTTTGGAATAACTAATTCTGGGAATGCTGTTTTTCTTGCTGTTTGTACGTTATAATATCTTGGTTCTATTCCAAATTTTCTATACAAATATATGCTAATAAAAGCATTCATGGTTGTTAGCTTTTGTATGGTTTCTGCATTTGAAAACTTTCCCCTAAAAGCTTTCAGAGGCTCCTCTATTGATATGTGGCTTAGTTTATTTTCGCCAGATTCTAAAGATATTGCTGAACTTAGCTTTTCAAAGTGTTCAACAAAATCATCTAATCTCTGAAACAAATTGGTTTTAGATTTAAATTTTATATATTCTAAATTACACAATTTATTTTTGTTGTCAAATAAAGCTATTCCAACAACTGTAGTTGATATATCTAATCCTAAAGTCATAAATTTTTTTATTCAAATTAATTTATTTAAAATAAAAGTAAACAAAAAACCCTCAGCATGTGAGGGTTTATTTTTTTGAAAATATTTTATATAGTTTTTACATTTCCAAATTAATTTCGAAAGTAACTACATTTACATAAGTTTTTTGAACTGGTTCACTTAATTTAGCCATTGCTATCAATTCACCAAAAGTATTATACAAACCAACTTCTGTTATATAAACATCATCAAAATTAATTATTGCAGTTTCTTCATTTAATTGCGCTATTGCTTTTTCTTTATTCCAAGTGGGGTTATTTGAGATATAAAATTCTTTAGGCATAGCAATGCAAACAGAAGTCATCTTAAAAGATGTGTCTA
>MDTG01393678.1_pt1 | contig 10316 bp, 10 predicted proteins | sample 811421 | NCBI WGS metagenome assembly MDTG01 (sample SAMN05326645, study PRJNA326480) | marine metagenome | isolation source: seawater | place: Pacific Ocean: South East | collected 2011
TATTAAACAATGTTTGGTAAAGTCCAATTGGAGTCATTGAACCTTTTACAACTTCAGTTCTTGGTGGCTTACCAGAAAGTTTAGTCATTGCATCATACTCATCAAGTATAGTCTCAACACCAAAAGATTTACCAACTCCTGGAGGGCCACTAACAATAAGTCCTCTAACAACTTGGTTAGCAACTGCATCAGTCATTTGATCAAGAATTTCAAAGCGACCTTTGATTCTGTCCATTGCCTGCTCTGGAGTTTCTTTTTTCTTCTTTTTCTCTTGAGCAACTGGATTCATTATCTCAAAATTCTCCTTATCTGAAGGTTCAATATCAGCAGGTGACTTAAGAAGAATTCTAATTTTCTTAGATTGATCACCCATTAAATGCGAACCGTCTACGGTAATAAACGGACCTTTCTTACCAAATGACATTGGCTTAACTATCGGAAAAATCGTATCTTTGATTAAGGCGTTACGATATGTACCTTTTTTTACTTTAATAAAATTTTGCATTACTTAGCCTCCCACAGCCGTTTAATTAAAATATAAGTATATTATAGCAAATCTTTGCTAATTGTCAACCTATAATTGACGTAAAAACAAAAGAAAATAACGAAAATACAAGGACCCAACCAATAATTACACCAATTGTAACACTTATAAATTCACCAACACCATGAACATTTGCATAAGCCTCTTTGGTAATCCATAAAGGTGCAAAAATTATTGCTAATATTGTTAATAAAAATGCTACGTTAATTATCAATTGTTACTCCTATTTCCTAACTATATAAATATTATAGCAGAAAACAGGATTTTGTCAACCGATTATTTAGGATTTAGGTTGTAAATTTAACATAATTTGCTGATTATGTTCGAGTATTGGCATCATATCCCAATACATTTCATGTAATTCTTCTAAAGACTTAGAGCCAAGATCAGCAATTACATTCATAATTGCATTTAACTTGCTTTCTCCATATAAGTGATCATAGTCCTCGTTCCAATAGTTACTGAATGTTTTAAAACCTAAACTATGTAGATGTTCTAATGTACCTGATGCTCCATATATTATTTGAGGATGTAAATTAAGCATGGGCCTTGTTATTTTTTCTGTGAGAAACATTTCTTTATGAAAAGTTCTAAAGTAATCATTTACTTTGTCGTCCCAATGATAATCACATAAATCATGACTCTCAGAACTTTCTGTGGTAATTGTAAAGTAACAATCTTCATAAATGTATCTAAAATCACCTACTTTATTCCAATCAAGTCCTGCTACTTCAGGATAACTTTCAAAAATTTTATCATATATATTTTCCCAATCTCCCGATAAATCAAACTGTATTGGTAATGTGTTTTTAAATTCTTGTGTCAAAACATCTGCCCATTTTTTATGTTTTAGTATAGGATCTTCTGGACTTGGATTTAAAAGTTCTGGAAATGCGTGAAAACTTGTAAAAGTATTCTCTTTATCTATCAAACCTCGTTGTTGCATTGCTAACATAAACAATACTCTGTGTGGCATCATATTTGCATTTAAGCAATTATATTTTTTATTTCTAATTTTAGATGGTGCTTCTTTTGTGTAAATTAACTTATCAAAATATCCGCTGTCTTTTCTGTACAAATATAAACCAAAACATTCACTATTTACATTTATTTTATCTGGAGTAGTTGAATACTGCTTATGCCAATTATTATAACTATCTTGTAATTTTTCATTACTGCCATTATAGGTAATGTCATTACATTTTACATTATACTTTTTTGCAAAATTATGTATTGCTTTATAAAAGATATCTCCTTCAACAAGCCACATAGTGCCTTCGCAAGTATAATTAAAAATAATTTTTACAGGCTCATCTGGATTAGATTGCCTAAAGTTTTGAAAATCTTGTGTAAGTGTTTCTGTAAAATTTTCCCAACTATGCCAAGTTCTTTCCTCACATTGAAGTAAATCGTATTCAAATGTTTGAATCATTTGTCTACAAATGCTCTTTCTAACATGAAGTCGCCCATATCTCCTGTATTACCTTCTAACCAATTTAATGTTTTAAACATAGTTCGACATTCTTTATTCATATCTGGAGAGCCACACACCATTATAGCATCTCTTTCTTTAAGAAATCCTCCTGGTAAGTAATCTTCAATATATTGCCAAAAACGTCCAGGCCTTACATAATCCTCTCTGGTCACAGTAGGAATGTATATAAAAGGATTTTCTTCTTCTAATTCATTAAGTAATTTAATATATGCAAGTTCATTAACATTTCTTACAGTATGAAATAAGTAAATTCTTTTAAATCTGTAATATGTTTCTGGGTCTTGTGTTATACTAACAAAAGGTGCGATACCTGTACCTGTTGCTAACATGATTAAATTTTCTTTTGGTGTTAAATAATCTACAACTAAACTTCCTGTGCATTTAGGATTAATTAAAATTTCATCGCCTATTTGCAAATGCTGTAGTTTACTTGTAAGAGGACCTTCTGGTACTTTAATACTTAAAAATTCTAAATAATTATCATAGTTTGTGCTTACAATACTATATGCCCTCATTACTTTTTTAGGTAAAGGACTACCTTTGACTTTTGTATCAACATCTAAACCTATCATGCAGAATTCACCATTCTTAAATCTAAAACTTTTATTTCTTGTAGTTTTAAAACTGAATAGTCTATCTGAGTGATGTTTTATTTCTAATACTTTTTCTTTTAACACAATTTTTAATCAATTACAATGTCTTCCATACCAGCAGTTCTAAGTCTTGTAATGTGTCCTATTTGCCATTGTTTGGTATCAAGACCCTTCATTATACCTAAATATTTGTTCCTTAATAGACTAAATTGGTTAGTTAGGTGTGTTAGGTCTATTACACTTTGTTCGCCATCAACAAACTTATCAGCATCTCTGCTTGATAATTGTCTATTGTAATTTTCTAAATATTTTCTAAATACTCTACTGCGTTCTTTACGCAATTCAATATTTAAATGTTCTAATATTGCTTCAATCTCCTGTAATTGATTAAAGCGAAATTCTGTTAAACCTGGGAGGGCGGCACTGGATTTCTCCAGGCTACCCTTTATTCCGCATTCAAATCTGGCATCTTGCAGTTCAGACTCATAGTGTTCTATCGCCGGAACAATATTACCTAAGTCTTCTACAATTTTGTTATACCATCCTGCCATCAATAATCCCAGTCGTCATCTTCATCGTCATCTAAGCCAATGTCAAAATGACTTATAATTGCCGCTTTCATTACTGAATCGAATTCATTTATAACTTCGTCAAACTGTGAAATATCAACATTGTCATCAAAAATTCTAACAATCTCTTCAGCAATTCTAAGGCGTTCCTTTTGTGGGACAAAACCTTTCATTCTATCCCACACCTCGTGTAAAAGTGCTACTTCAGGACTCATCTGCGTATTCCTCTATTTCTGGTTCAAAATCATCAGGATCAACATCTTCAACATCTTCAATTTGTGTTTTAGGATTTTGACCCCATTCATCTATAATTACCTGAAGTTTATCTCCAGACCATCCTTTTCTGAATTCTTTGATTTCTTCACCAGTAACAGGGGAAATATAAGAAAGTTTGTTGCCCACTTTTTCCACAATACCTCTTGCTTCTAACATTTCTAACATACCACTGTATGGGTCCATGCCTGTTTCATAAGGTATTTTAACTTGAACTCCTTCAAACGGTTTACTGTAACGTGACTTCATTACTTTACAGGCCGCTCTAATGCCTTGTACTGTAGACACTTTGTTACCGTCTGCGTCTTCTTTGAGTTTAAGTTTTTTCATTGCAACAACAATGCTTGACGCATATATAAATCCCTGACCACCTGAGATTTTATCATCTGGGTCAAACATATCCTGTGATGCGTATGTGTGGTTTGTTGCCACTAATGCTATTGGAAAAGGTGCAATCTGGTTTACGGTATTCCTTACTAAAGCCGCAAGTGCTTTTGGTTTTCTACCCATATCACCTTTCATGTCACCTTTTTGGAACTGATCAACATCTGTTGGTGTTAATAACATTCCTAAACTATCAACAACAAATACAAGTTTTGGCATTTCATCGTATTCGAGATCGCCATAATTTACTTTGTAGTCTTTGATAAATTCAGATATTGCTTTTGCAACATCATCTATCATACTAACATTTATTCTCAATAATTTTTCAGGACTTGTATCAACGTCTAATGCTTGTAACCAAGCCTCATCAAGTGCGTTCTCAGAATCAAACAACACAACTTGACAACCTTTGTCTTGAGCATTTTTTACAATGTTACCAGAACATATAAAAGATTTACCTGAGCCCGACTCACCAGCGAACACACTAACCTTACCTAATGGAATACCTCCATTAAAGTCTCCACTAATTAAATAGTCAAGTGTGTAATTACCAGTGCTAATCCAATCTTTTGGATCGTGGAAACCAGCACTAATACCTGTGATGCTTTTAGTCAGTCCAGTTCGAAACTTTGTTAAGTCAAAAGGCTTCTGCATGTTATTCTCCTTAAGACTGTCTGTTTCTGATCATGTTAAGAATATCATCTGCTGATTTCTTACCAGTATCTTCTCCGGCACTTGCTGTTGCAGGTGCAGGTGTTTCACTAACAGGCTCTGGAGCAGGAGCAGTTGTTTCTGCTACAACTTCAGTTGTTTCTGTTACAGGAGCCACACTCTCTGTTGCAGGCTGTGATACTGCTGGAGCAGGTTGAGCCGTTGCGACAGTTGATTGTGTTTTAGTTCCTGTATCAAGTCCATAGGGTTTGTAAAAGTTACCCCATTTTGCTGGATCGTACAACTCTCCGTCAACACTTGCCTGGAACATTTCTGCTATTGCTTGTATACCCTCTGCTGAAGGTTTTGCAGGCAAGAAGTCATTTAAGTTATGAAGACCATTGGTATCAATACCTGCAAGTTGTTCTTCAGTAAGAGCACTTTCTTTTCTTGCCCACTTACTTGTAGAATAGTCTGCGTATTGACCTTTGGTTGTTTTTGTTAAACGGAAATCTGTTCCATTAACATAATCAGTTGGAAGGTTTTCCATTTCTGGGTCCATCAATGCTGATTTGATAATGTTAAAGATTTGAGGTCCGATAACAAATCGTCTAATTGGATTTTCAGGCGAAGTTTCGTTTAAAGGATTTTCATTTACAAATCCTTGGAAAATGTAACTTCTCTTCTTCCAATATTTTCGTCCCATGTCTTCAAGACTTGCGTCTTTAAACCAAGGTCTTACTTCTGTAAGAACAGGACATGTTTCGCCCCACATTTCCATACAAGGAACTTGTACAGTTACTGGACGATTTTCTCCACCAACAACACCAGGGAAGGTGAGTCGGATCATTTGTCTTTCAACCCAAAAGAACGTATTGTTTGGGTCCTCGTCAGGTAAGAACCTGAGGACACAACTTGTTCCTTCATCTATATTCCAAAAAGGATAGATTGCGTTATCTTGTGGTTGATTATTGGAACCAGGTTTTGATTCCATTTGTGCCAGTTTGGCACGGATTTCTGCTAATGAGGCCATAATATTCTCCTATTGTTTGCCATAATTTGCCATGTTCGTAATACTCGAAAGTATTACTATCTTTTTATTATATTGCCAAGATAGAAAAAAGTCAACCGTTTTTTACAATTAATTTTTTTCTAACACTCTTATTTAGTATTTTGTTTGCAGTTTAGTCTACAAATTGGTTCAAAAACGACTCATATTGCTCACTTACGTCTGTAGGAGTAGCATGTGAATCTTTTTGACCTGCACTTAGTAGACTTGCCTTAACTGCTCTGTATTCAAACGGATTAAGGTTTCCACCATTGCTAATTTTGTTACCTATGTTTTGTAGGTAGTTTGATAATGTACTGTTAGTTGCACTATAACCCATTTGGCTAACTTGATAACCAAGTCTTGCTTCTGGTGATGCAAAATCTACAACATCATCTTCTTTTAATAAATCTTTTACTCCAGCAAATGTTTCTGATTCAATTGCTGTCATAATGCTTTCTTCAAATTGTGTTCTACGTGATCTTAAATTTTCTAATGTACTGATTACATTAATTACTTTATCATCAAGATGTGATTCAGTGAATCTATCACCTATGGATTCTTTATTGGTCTTTTTGCCTCTTCTAAGCATATTTGCAAATGCTTGTCCACTTTTATAAATCAATGCGCCAGCACCAACGGCCGCTAATCCCATTCCTGCACCTAATCCAATTGCAAGTTTTGGTTGAGTTTGATATAAGTGTTTTGCAAAACCCATTGGATCTGCTTTAACTTTATCTAATCCAACTTGAACCATAGCATCTGTAACTTGTTTTGCTTTGGCTGGGTCAATTTTGACTCCATTAAGTCCTTGCTGACTTAGAAGTGAATGAATTTCTGCAGGTGTGTCTACCATATCTAAACCTTGATCAACAGCATATTGTGTACCAACAGTTTTTGCTGTATCTACTGCATCTTTGGCCTTATTAAGTTGTTGTTGTATAAAATTTGGTTCATTAGATGGTGGCATTTCATATTCATTTAAACTTTCTACTGCAATTACATAACTTTTTGCACCAGTCAGTCTTTTAAATGTTTCTCTGATTTCTTTTACACGGTCTACTGCAAGTTCAAATATATCTTGGTTGTCTTCATTAATAACTTTATTTCTTTGCACATAAGACACAAACTCGCGGAGTTGTCTGTAGTCTACTGCCATAGTTGATATTGCTTCACCAATTTTATCATGTACTTCGCCACCGTTATATAAATGACGTGCCATTGCTCTGGCCATTTGCAGATTGTTTTCTGCCATTTTAAATCTTTCATCACCACGTTGTACAAAAATACTGTGAATATTTCTACTTCTTGCACCACGTATTTCTTCGTTGACTGCTTTTTTATGTCGTACAACGACTTTTACACTTTCAAGTGGTTGATAACTGGTCTTACTACTACCAGTCATTCTACCTAAACTTGCTTCGCCTATTACATCTGCCATGTTTCTCTCCGCTTTCTTGGCTATGTCTATCTTTTCTCCTTTTGGTTCAATCTTTTTATTGAACACTCTAAAATCAAAACTTAGCAAACTGTCTTGTGCTAATTCTTTGAGTTTAGTTCTCAATTCGTCATCATCGTAATCTTTAGAAACTGATAAACCAATGCTTTCTTTATTTAAGTCTAATCTTACAAGTATATTAGGCTCTGCTACTGCAAATCGTGTTGCCTCCTGAGGGTTGGTAACTAAGTCGCCGGTTTTACTAAAACTTTTTACTAAAAAGCCTTTACCACGTAACTCGTTAAAAATCTTTTCTGCAACTAAGGCAGTATTTATAGCCATAATTTGTCTCCAATACTATTTATCAGATTATGCTAATAGGTAGGGGTGTATCCTCATCATCGTCACCTGTAATCCAATCACCGTCGCCTAAACCTAAACTACTGTTGACTACATTGTACACATCATCTTCAAATGTGCTAATAAATTCTATCATTCTAATTGATAATGTTAAAGACATAACTAAATCATCAAATTCACCTGGCTTGCCAGCAAAACTGTTTCCACGTGCTACAAAATTTTTAAGTTCACTTACTAATGCTTTACTTTTAATTTTTATTTTGTCATTTTCAATAAGACGTTTAAGTATTAAACAAGATTCAATTTTGCTTTTATGTGTAGTATGAAATCCTTTTCTACCTTTCTTACCTTGTATTTTTTTAGGTTCATGTAGCATTTCTCCAGGAAAACTTTCCTCTCCTGTGTCTCTAATTACTACAAGTGCCGCTTCACCAATAGTATTGTTCTCAACTGTCCAGTATATTTGGTAACCACCATTCTCTTTGATATACTGCATAATTTCCATCATTACTTTTATTTGTCCTTCAACAGGTACTTTGTTATTACTCCATTCTGCAACTTGTATCATTGTAGGTAATTCAAGTACCTGAATGGCGGCATTGTCGCCACCTGTACCAGAACTTGGATCTAAAGAAACTGTGTACATACATTCTGGTGACGGATTTTTATACCATCTAACTTGTCCGCTTCTGTATAATGGTTCAACACCTATTAAGTCAATTAGTTTTAATGGTGATATTAATGTCTCATCGTATATGATAAATTCGCATTCGTGTTCACGTCTAAATCTTTCTTCGCCTATTCTACTGCGTTCTTCTGTTGCCCAGTCGTCATCTCTTTCAGGATGTTCCTCCCATTTTGCTAATAATCCTTTGAAACCATTAGTTCCTACATCTTGTTCCTCGCCAGTTTCATCAAATGTTCTATTTGCTTGTTTCCAAATACTTGCAAACGTATCGTCATCATTATTAGGCGTACTGGTAATAATTGCTCTACCACCTGTTGCAAGTGTGGGGGATAGTGAGGCCCAAAATTCTTTTGCAATCCTTGGTGGCACAAATGCAAACTCGTCTAAGTAAATAAGTGTTAATGACATACCTCTACCAGTGTTCTCTGTGGTTGTTGCACTAACTATCCTACTACCATTATCAAAACTAATGCTACCTTTATTGTATTCTGTTACACCTGCTCGTATATGATCTGGTACACTTTCATATGCAAATCTAATACGTTGCATAATTTCTTGAGCACCGGCCGCCTTGTGTGCCGCTACAAGTAAAGTACTATCTGGCTTAAACATAGCATACCACAGCAAGTAACCTGCCGCCACAGTGGTTTTACCCATCTGTCTGCCCAGCATGTTTATACTGTATTTGTAATCATTGTAGTTTTTTATAAGTTCGTATTGATAAGCAAATGGTCTAAAATCAATAGCACCTTTTGTAGGGTGCTGTATTTTCATATGATTTTCCATAAAGTAAAGAGCACCACTATCAGGATCTGCACAATTTTTAAAATCTAAAATTGTATCTTCTGTGTATGCAACTTTACTATACCCTTGTTTGACCAGGGTGGTATCTGCTGTTCCTTTTGCCATATTAACTATTTATGTAGGGGATTGGTTTTAAAGACGGTTTTTTAGTTGGTCTTTGAGGTAGTTTACTAATACTTCTTTGTCTGTACTGTAATGAGGATTATCACATGACTTTGCAGGCTCTACTTCACCGTGCTCGTCGTCTCCGCAACATGATGATTCTGGTTCTTCCATATCATTAGGCAATGGTTGAGAATCTAAGTCTTGTAACTTTTGCATTAATGCTTTTAAAGTATCAACATCGTCAACTTTTGCAGTAATTGTTATATCAAAAGGACCCATTCCTAACTTTGCCATTTGAGAATCTGCATCAAATGGATTTTCATCATCAGCGGCTAACTGCTGTGGGTCACCTAATTCTCTGTTTACAGTTGGTGTTAAGGCACCACCTACGGCTCCTATGGCTCCACCAAATTTAGCACCATCGATTGCACCAGGCACAACACCTGCGGGGCCATCTTTCATATAGCCACCAACTGCGCCAGTTATACCGCCTATGGCTCCACCAGTCATACCGCCTACTGCACCTTTTCCAATTGCATCACCGGTATTACGTGAAATTCTTTTTACTTTTGTGCCAAATGGCTCATTGCGATCGTTATCAAATAACGACATAAGTTGTCTTATCTGTAGATCGGGTTTTTCCATTTTTATCTGCTACGTGAACCGTGCTGATTAATTCTGTCAACTTCTTTGGCCTGCTCTGCGCCTTTACCCATATTAGGTTGACCTGTAAGTGTATCATACATAGGTCTCAAGTTGTCACCCATTAATTCATCTTTAGTTGGGTAGTTAGAAAAATAATCTGCGCCTTTTTCGTCTTTGATTTTTTGTAATTCGTCTAAGAATTTTTTATTGAACTCTTCGCCGTATAAAGAAAAATCTTCTTCAACTTCGTTTTGCATTTCGTAATGGGACTGGTCTTCTTTATTTAAAACTGCATCTTCTTCGTTGACTGATCTATCTTCATCATTTACAAGTCTTTCGCCTTGTATTTCTGATTCAATTCTTCTTGGGTCTTTTACACCATATGCAATAACTCTTTCATGTGGTAGGCCTAAGTTCACAGCACACCATACTTCAAGTATTCTTTCGTGTACTGGATATTTTAGTACAACATCTGTACTACATACTTCTGATGTTAGATTAACACCTTTTGCTCTAACAAACTCTACAGGATTCTCTTCAATTGGTGATCTTTTGAAAGGAGAAATACTTACCATGTTATATTTTGCTAAACACTTCTCTAAGATATCCATATGGTCTGAACCACAGTCTGCGGCAAATTTTAATCTAAAGCCATATTCTTTAGTAAATGACTCATTTAAGTAATCTTTTAGTTCCATTGTGTCTCCATTACTACTTAA
>MDTG01096555.1_pt1 | contig 10315 bp, 9 predicted proteins | sample 811421 | NCBI WGS metagenome assembly MDTG01 (sample SAMN05326645, study PRJNA326480) | marine metagenome | isolation source: seawater | place: Pacific Ocean: South East | collected 2011
AAATAATTTAACTAAAGGTACGATGAAGTTAATTTTTGATGAAAATGAATTTAAATCATTAATGTCTAATCTAAAAATTGAAAAAACAATATCTGGGGGTTCTGTAGCCAATTCTATAGTAGGTTTATCACAACTTGGAGATAAAGTTGGCTTCATCGGTAAAGTTAGTGATGATAAACTTGGTGCTAATTATGAAGACGGTCTTAAATCAGAAAATGTAGAGTATTTTTATTCGAAAAAAAAAGAAGAAATACCTACGGGCACTTGTTTAATTTTAGTTACACCAGACTCTGAGAGAACGATGTGTACTTTTTTGGGAATAGCTGGAAAGATAAATGAAAATGATATTGATGCAGAAGTTATAAAAAAAAGTGAAATGATATTCCTTGAGGGTTATCTTTGGGATGAAGGTGAGCCAAAAAAAGCTTTTGACAAGGCAATTAATTGTGCAAATAAGGTTGCGATGTCTTTATCTGATCAATTTTGTGTAGATAGACATAAGCCACATTTTTTGGAATTGGTAAAAAATAAATTAGATATAACTTTTGCAAATGAACAGGAAATAATGTCTTTAATTGATGCTAAAAATTTCAATGAAGTTATTAATTTTAGTAAAGATCTAAAAAAACTACTAGTGATCACCAGAGGTGAGAAAGGTGCAATATTTATTAATGGCGATGAAGTAGTTGAAAATGGAATTAAAGAGAATCTTAAAATTGTAGATCTCACTGGTGCAGGTGATTTATTTGCTGCTGGCTTTTTGCATGGATTTATTAATAATTTATCTTCAAAGGATTGCCTTGATAAAGGAACGGAAATGTCATCAAAAGTAATTCAACAGATTGGCGCTAGACTTTAAATTTGCTTTTTCTTGATAAAATAACCACTTTGATTACTTAATATGAAATTTTCATCACCAAAAGTTTTTAAAAATTTTTTTCTTAATCTGTATACATGAGTTTCTACTGTATGTGTCTCTAAACTTGAAACATAGCCCCATACTTTTTTTTGAAGTTCATTAATTGAAACTGAATTCTTGGAATAATATAAAAATTTTATAAGTTTTATTTCTTTTTCAGTAAGCTCTAAAAAAATTTTATCTTTAAAAATTTTTTTTGAATTAGTATCAAGATTATAAAAACCAATTATTTGATTTGATTGTATATGAAATTGTTTTTTTAAATAACTAGTGTTAATAATTTCAATTATTTTTTTAATTTTTAAGGGAAAATTGTTTATTACAATAATAAATTCTAATTCTTTTATATTTTTTTTACTTATGACTACAGAATCAGAATATTTAATCATTAAATCTTTATAATTTTTCTTAGGAAGATTTATTATTTCAAAATTTAAATACTCTTTTATTTCATCTAAAATATAGAATAATATCTCAAAATCATAGACTATTAATTGATGATTTTTCATATTAAATAAACTTATGATAATTAATATAAAAAATAAAGAAACTCTTCAAATAGATTTATTTAAATTCAAATGTTCAATTGGCAAAAATGGATTTACGAAACATAAAATAGAAGGTGATAAAAAAACTCCAAAGGGAGTATTTTCATTAGGTGAACTTTATTATAGGGAAGATCGTATTTCTAAGTTTGAAACAAAACTCAAAAAAATTAAAATCAAAAAAAATATGGGATGGTGTGATGATATCAGCAGCCATAAGTATAATAAATTAGTTAAGATTGATAAAAAAATAAAACATGAAAAGTTATATCGTAAAGATAGTAAGTATGATTTTTTAATACCTATTCACCATAATACAAAACCGATAATAAGGAATAAAGGAAGTGCAATTTTTATTCATCTAACAAGTAACTATAAAAAAACAGCAGGTTGCATAGCAATATCTAAAAAAGACTTTTTAATTCTAATAAAATTAATAAATCCAAATACTCTAATTAAAATTTTTTAAGCTCTTTTTCCAAATATCTTTGATCCAATTCTTAAAAAAGATGCTCCAGAAATAAAGGCAGTCAGGTAATCACTTGACATTCCCATGCTTAACTCTTTAGCAGAAATTTTTTTTATCAATTTTGTCATTTCGTGAAAATAAAAATTATTATCATTTTCAATTGGAGGTAAGCACATTATCCCTATAATATCTAAATTTAAATCATAAATGCAACTTTTATAAAATTCACTTAAGAGACTAGGATCAATTCCACTTTTTTGACTTTCATTTCCAATATTTATTTGTATAAAAATTTTCAATTTTCTATTATTTTTTTTTTTGTTCATCTGAAATTTTTTTTGCCAGTTTGTAATTATCTAAAGAATGAATATAATCAAATAATGGAATAACAAACTTTACTTTATTTGTTTGTAACTTGCCAATCATGTGAAGTTTGATAGATGAATATTCTTTTTTAATATCTGTCCATTTTTCAATTGCTTCTTGAACTTTATTTTCACCAAAATCTAAATGACCATATTTAATTAATGGCAAAATTCTATCAATTTGGAATGTTTTACTAACAGCAATAATTTTTGTAGAATTAATAAAGTTTGCTTTATCTACATCTTTCAATTGGTTTTGAATTTTAATTAAGTTAGTAATGGTTTCATGCATTATTTTTTTAAATTTTATTGTTTTGTTGACAAATTTGATAAGTCATTAATTAATAGTTTATCAAATAATGTTTCTGTTATTTATAGAAATTATTCTAAAAAAAATCACTTAAAAACTATAGAAAATATTAAGAAAATTTGCAAAAAAAAAGGATTGAAGTTTTACCTAAGTAACAATGTAAAATTAGCCATTAAACTAAACATAGATGGCGCATATATTCCATCATTTAATCATAATTTTAACTTTAATAGTTTTAGACTAAAAAATAATTTTACTTTGTTGGGGTCTGCACATTCATTAAAGGAAATCAGAATTAAAGAAAGACAAAAAGTACAAAATATTTTTCTATCACCTGTTTTTAAGAATAGTAAAAAAAAAAAACATCTTGGAATTTATAAATTCATGAAATTAAGTAAACTTACAAAAAACAATGTAGTTGCTTTAGGAGGTATAAAAATGACTAACTTAAATACGATAAGAACAATTAATACATTTGGAATTGCATCTATTTCTTTATTTCAAAAATAGATTTAATATATTAAAGAATGCCAAATAAATTAGATATTGAATATATTAAAAAGGAATACAATAAAATTAGAAATTTATTTCTTGCAGGTCAATATCAAGAAGTAATAGATAAAACAAAAGTTCTTATAAAAAAAGATCCTTATCAAGCAACATTTTATAATTACATTGCGCTTTCTTACAATAATTTAAGAAAACTTAAATTTGCAAAAGAATTTCTTCTAAGAGGATTAGATTATAATCCAAAAAATCAAAGTTTATTAGTCAACTTGAGCACTATTTACCGAACAGAACAGAATTTTATAGATGCTGAAAAAATTTTGAGAGAAATTCTAGATACAAATCCTAATCATTTTACAGCTTTAAGTAATCTAGCAAATCTTAAAAGAGATTTAAATAAAGATGAAGAGGCAACCAAATTATACGAACAAGCATATAAGCTCGATAATACAAATATAACACTATTAGCAAATCTTGCTATAAGTTACCAAACACTCGGCGAATTTGATAAATGTAAAGAAATTTTAAAACAGATAGAATTTTTAGATCCTAAAAAAACAATTCAAGATAAGATTTATAGCAGTTTTCATAAGTATTCAAAGGATGATGAACATCAAAGACTGATGATTAAAAAAAGTCTAGACAAATCAATACCACAAAATGAGAAAATCAATTTATATTTTTCTATAGCAAAATCTTTTTCAGATCATGGAGATCATAAAAAATCTGGTGAATTTTTTATAATGGGTAATGATACTAAAAGAAAAACTTTATTAAATTATCATACAAAAGATGAAGAAAAACTATATTCAATTATTTTTGAAAAATTTAAAAATTATAATTTTAGCAATAATGACATTCTTAAAAAACCGGAGTTAATATTCATAGTTGGTCTACCAAGATCTGGAACTACTTTATTACATCAAATTATTTCATCACACTCTGAAATATTTGGGGCGGGTGAATTGCCTATACTAAGAACTAATTTTATAGAAAATACATTTGATGATAATTGGTTTAAAAGAATTTTGATTGATGGTGAAATTAGAAAAAAACTTTCTTATGATATAATGTCTCAATTTAAACTTCATAATGATAAAATGATTATTTTGGATAAAGCACCCCTTAACTTTCAATGGGTAGGTTTCATTAAATTATTATTTCCTAACGCCAAAATTATTCATTCAAAAAGAAATTTAAAAGATACAGCGTTATCTATATATAAGAATGTTTTCGAAGATATAAATATGCCTTGGAGTTATAATCAGGAAGAGTTGATTACTTTTATTGGAATTTATAAAAACTTTATGCAATTTTGGCATAAAAAATTACCCAACTTCATCTATGACTGTAATTATGAAAATTTAATAAATGACCAAGTGAATGAAACTAAGAAATTAATTAGTTTTTGTGGACTAAAGTGGGATGAAAAATGTATAGATTATACAAAAAATAATACAGGTATTAAAACCATTAGCTTATCTCAAGCAAGAAAACCGATTTATAAAGATTCTATAAATCTAAGTAGTTTATATAAAGATAGTTTAAAATTTTTAGATAATATTTCGGATTAAAAAAAAAGGCCTCTTAAAAATTTTAAGAGGCCTTTTTAATATATCTAATAAATGAAATTAGAATGCAAATCCAACTAGGATTTCAGATCTTTCCATTTCTTCTGAAGCAGAACCTACAGTTACAGATTCTTCACCTTCATTGTGTTGTGCTTTGATAGACATACCACCAGCTGAGTAACCAATCGCATAACCAGTTAACTCTTGGTCTGTTCTACCTGTAGCAACTTCAGTTTCTTGGTAACCGTAAGATACTGTTAAGTTTTCGTTTATTGCAAATGCAAGACCGAAAGCATCTGTTTCAGTATCTTGAGCTACTGAACCAGCTGCACCATCATCAATTTCTGAATGTTGGTAACCAGCTGTTACTGAACCCATAGTGTATTTTAAACCGTAAGTTGAATGATCATCTTCAAACTCTTCAGTTGCACTATCTCTACCTTTGTTACCCATACCAGCAAACACATTCAAACCGTCCATTACGTCTGCTTGAATTGATACTGATGTAGATGATGGATTAGCTTGCGCTAATGCGTTAGTAGAACCAGTTACACCAGTTACACTTCCGTCATCACCTAAAAAGTCATTAGTAGTTTTTGGTGCATAACCGATGTTAACGTTAGCCATTCCGAAAGAATTGCTATAGTTAAATCCAGTTTGACCACCATCAACTCTACCAAAAACGCCTGAACCAGCGCCACCGATAAAGTCAATACCATCCCACGGCTCTTCATAAGCTGTTGGCATTAAGTCGTCAATTTTACCAATACCTAAATCACCTGTTGAGTTTTGGTAAGATAAAGTTCCCATGTCACCCATGTTGTAAGTTAGGGTACTTGATGAGAATGCACCTACTGGTCCACCATGGTAAATTGAAACAGTGTGACCGTTATCTAGTTCACCTGAACCATTAAACGATATAAACTTTTCAACACCAAATCTGTTACCGTTTTGGTTAAAAACAGTATCTGCTGCAGTTGCAGTTCCAGTGTGCTCTAACGCAGTGTAAGATATTTCCGCACCACCACTTACAGATAGCGAACCAGCTTGTGCTGAAACAGCTACTAGTGAACCTGCTAGTGCAGTAAGACCTACTTTTTTTAAGTTTGTCATATTTTTCCTTTTGTTATTAAGTTATTATTAATATTAATAATGGGAGGTTTTTAACCCAAAATACTCATCAAGACCTAAAATTTATCATGAATGTCGTAGTTTTTTTTAAATTGTTGTATTTTTGCAACACAATTATTCCTTTCATATACTGTAATAACTGTGTTAATTAAGCATAATCTTATTAATTACTAAATAATGGCTTTTCAGCTTAATTAAATGAAAAATATAATCTCATTATTTCTTATTTTGCTAATTGTGAGCTGCGGAATATATAGAAAAACTGATCTTAGAGAAGTGCCAGTTAATGTTGACGATAGGGCAGCAAAAAACATAGCTGAAGGAAAGGGCTTTAGGTTTGGTGATGTTGGAAAAAGAGGTTCTGGAACTTTTGAGTTTGCTTCATCAAATGAAATGTGGCGAGCTTCGATTAGTTTATTAGATTTTGCCCCTTTTAGTAATGTAGATTACTCTGGAGGAATAATAATTACTGACTGGTTTGCAGATGAAACAGTTGGAAATGAATATTTAAAAATAACAGTTAGATTTTTATCTAATGAAATCAGAGCTGATGGATTAAACGTTATTATTCATAAAAAAACTTGTAATGAATTAAATATTTGCAATGTATCAAAAATAAAATCAACTTTGAGTCAGGAAATAAAGTTAGCTATTTTAAAAGAAGCAGCAATATTAAAAGAAAATGAACTAGTAAGAGATCCAAACTATAAATATCCTCTAAGCCGTGAAGGTGGTGGAAAAAAGAAAAAAAAATAAATTTTAAAGCTGCATGATATGGAGAGATATAATTTTAAATCTATAGAAGATAAGTGGCAAGAGTTTTGGAAAGAAAATAAATCATTTAAAACCTTAGTAGATAAGAATAAAAAAAAATTTTATTGTTTGGAAATGTTTCCCTACCCATCTGGTAAAATTCATATGGGGCACGTTAGAAATTATACGATAGGCGATGTTCTGGCTAGATTTAAGAAACTTCAGGGTTTTAATGTTTTGCACCCAATGGGCTGGGACTCATTTGGAATGCCCGCCGAAAACGCAGCTCGACAAAACAATTTAGATCCCAAAACTTGGACAGAAAAAAATATTTCAGTGATGAAATTACAATTAAAAAAATTAGGTTTATCTATTGACTGGGATAGAGAAATTTCAACATGTTCTGAGAAATATTATAGGCACCAACAAGAATTTTTTTTAGAACTTTACGATAAAGGCCTAGTATATAGAAAAGAAAATTATGTCAATTGGGACCCTGTAGACGAAACTGTTCTTGCAAATGAACAAGTAATAGACGGAAAAGGGTGGAGATCAGGCGCAGTTGTAGAAAGAAAAAAATTAAACCAATGGTTTTTTAAAATTAGTAAGTTTTCAAATACACTTTTAGAAAACTTAGACAGTCTTGATAAATGGCCAAATAAGGTCAAAGTTATGCAAAAAAATTGGATTGGTAAATCGTTTGGATGTGAAATTACTTTTGAAATTGAAGGCTCAAAAGAAATATCTGAAATCAAATGCTACACAACAAGACCAGATACTTTATTTGGCATGTCATTTTTAGCTCTGTCGATTGATCATCCTATAGCTGATTTATACAGAGATAATAATGATTTTTTAAATTTTAAAAAAGAGTGTTCTAAAACAGGCACTACAGAAGAGTCTTTAGCAAATGCGGAAAAAATAGGTTTTAAGACTAATTTAATGGCTACAAATCCTTTTGATAATAATAAAGTACCTGTATATTTCGCTAATTTTGTTTTAATGGATTATGGTTTAGGCGCAGTTTTTGGTTGTCCTGGTCATGATCAAAGAGATTTAGATTTTGCAAATAAATATAATTTAGAAATAAAGACTGTAGTTACGCCAAATATTGATGATACAGAATTTAAAGTTAAGAAAATAGCTTATGTAGAAAAAGGTTATATGATTAATTCGTCATTTTTGAATGGTTTAAAATCACCAGATGATTCAATTAATAAAGCGATAGAATATTTAGAAGAAAAAAAAATTGGAAATAAAAAAGTTAACTTTAGATTAAAAGATTGGGGTGTATCCAGACAAAGATACTGGGGGTGTCCAATTCCAATTATTTATGATGAAAATAATCAACCAAAAAAAGTACCTAAAGAATTATTACCAGTAAAACTTCCATTAATTGAAAAATTTAAAACTTCAGGCAATCCTCTTGATTTTGATAATAAATGGAAAAAAGTAGTTATCGATGGAAAAGAATATACCAGAGAGACAGATACTTTGGATACATTTGTGGACTCATCATGGTATTTTCTTAGATTTTGTTCAGCAAATAATAACGAATACGGTTTTGATTATGATGAGGCAAAATACTGGATGCCAGTTGATCAGTATATTGGAGGTGTTGAACATGCAATACTTCATCTTTTATATTCAAGATTTTTTATGAATGCTTTGTCTTATGATAATAACAATTTTGATTTAACGGAGCCATTTGAGGGATTATTTACTCAGGGTATGGTGTGTCATGAGACATATAAAGATAAAAATAACAATTGGGTAAGTCCGGATGAATTAATAGAGATTGATGGAAAAAAGTTTTTAATAAGTGATAAAAAACAAGAAATAAAAATTGGCCCTCCAGAGTCAATGTCAAAATCTAAAAAAAATACTATTGATCCAGAAAAAATTATTAATGATTATGGAGCAGATGCAGTACGAATATTCATTCTATCAGATAGTCCACCAGAAAAAGATATTCAATGGTCAGATGAGGGGATAACCGCATCATTTAAATTTATTCAAAAATTATGGAATCTTCACTTAAAAATAATAGAAAAAATAAAAAAAGATTTTAAAAAAAATGAAAATGATGATTTTGAAAAAGTTGCAAATCTTTTTATTAAAGATGTATCTGATAATTTAAAAAATTTCTCCTACAATAAAATTATTGCTTGTTTTCATCAAACCTACAATCAATTATTTAATAATTTAGATAAAAAATATACTTCAAAAACGTTAGTTGAAAATTATAAGAAAATTTTAATTGCTATGATGCCAGTGATACCCCATTTTGCAAATGAGTGCTTAGAACAAATCGGTGAAAATGATGCTATTAATTGGCCAACAGTAAATAAAGAATTACTTATTGAGAAGAATATTAATTATGTAATTCAGATTAATGGAAAAAAAAGAGGTTTAATACAAGGAATAATAGATCTCACTGAAGATGAATTGATTAGCCAAATGACAAGTAACGAGGAGCTAAATAAATATATTAAGAACAAAAAAATAAAAAGAAAAATATTTGTTCCCAATAAGCTTATAAACATAATAATATAAAATAATGTATAAAAATTTTTCAATAATAATTCTATTTTTATTTTTTTTAAATAGTTGTGGTTACTCACCCATTTATACGAAAAATTCTGATAAAAAATTTAATTTAGAAATGGAAAGTTTTGATGGAGATAGAGAAATCAATACTGCCATCAAATATAATTTAAAAAGATATATCAATCAAAATGAAGGTATAAGAATTTTAATTAAAACAAATTCTAAATATACAAAAAGTGCAGGTACAAAAAATTTAGCAGGTGATGCCAAAAATTATAATTTATCAGCTACTGTTATATTTAAGATTTTATACGGAGACCTTGAAAAAACATATAAATTTTCAGAAAGTTCGACAATTAATGATATAGAAAATCAATTAGATGAAACTATTTATGAAACAAATATTAAAAAGAATTTTGCTTCATTATTTACTGAAAGACTTATTTTTCAATTAACAAAACTTAAATGATCATAAAATCATTTGAAATTAATAAGGTAAATTTGTTAGATAATAAATTTATTTTATTACATGGAAAAAATGAAGGTTTAAAAAAAGAACTTATATCCTCATTAATACAAAAATATGAAAATGATAAAATTTTAAAATATGATGAAAAAGAAATCATAGAGAATCCAGATAATTTCTATAATAATGCAATTAACAAATCTTTATTTGAAAACTCAAAAATCTTTATAATAAATAGAGCATCAGACAAATTATTATTAATCTTAGAAAAATTAATAGATAAAAATTTGACTGACGTGTCATTTATAATTAGCTCGAATATGTTAGATAAAAAATCAAAATTACGATCTTTTTTTGAAAAAAATAAAGTATTTATATCGATTGCGCTATACCCTGATACAAATGAAACCTTAATTAAATTTACTAAAAATTTTTTTGATAAAGTTAAAATTCCAATGTCTTTTGAAAATATCAATATTATTGTAAATAGATGTGCAGGAGACAGGGGCTATTTAAAAAATGAACTTAAAAAAATTGAGTTATTCTCAAAAAACAAGAAAACAATAGAAACTAGTGATTTAATCAAATTAACAAATTTAACAGAAAATTTTAGTGTGAATGAACTTATTGATGTGTGTTTATCCAAAAATAAAAAGAAAACTATTAGTATTTTAAATGAAAATAATTTTGGATCTGATGATTGCATATTGATTATAAGAACATTCTTGA
>MDTG01114809.1_pt1 | contig 10315 bp, 13 predicted proteins | sample 811421 | NCBI WGS metagenome assembly MDTG01 (sample SAMN05326645, study PRJNA326480) | marine metagenome | isolation source: seawater | place: Pacific Ocean: South East | collected 2011
ATTTTTGTGAACCTGCATCTTTTGTTGTTTGAATAAAAGATTTTAAAAATTCAAAGTTTTCAACATCGTTGTATCCAATTCTTGATTTGATAGTTACTGGAAGCTTTGTTGATTTTGTCATAGCTTCAATACATTTCGCAACTAAGTCTGGTTCTTGCATTAAACAAGCGCCAAATTTATTTTTTTGCACTTTTTTACTTGGACAACCTAGATTTAAATTAATTTCTTTATATCCATAATCTTCTGAAATTTTACATGCTTCTGCTAACTCTCCTGGATTAGAGCCACCAACTTGTAGAGTTACTGGATTAGAAATTTTTTTGAATGATAATAATTTGTCTCTATCGCCTCTAATTATAGCGTTAGCAACAATCATTTCTGAGTAAAGATGAATATTCTTACTTATAAGACTTAAAAAATATATTTCGTGTTTGTCAGTGCAATCCATCATTGGTGCAACTGAAACAGTTTTTTTCATTACTTATCTTCTGGTTTATCTATCTCTTCTTTTAATTCTAGAGGCTCTTCCTCTTCCAAATTTTCTTGCTTTATTTCAGGTTGTTCTGATTTCAATTCTGAGAGAGCTTCTTTAGCTAAATTACTTGTAGGTTTTGGGTCTGGTGTTCGTCTAGTTCTTTTCGATGGAAGAACGGCAATACCACTTTTTGAAACTTGACCTTTGTAAATGTTTTCAAAATCATCATTAACTTCTTCTTCAACATCGTCAAGTTCCTCTACTTCATCTGGCTCTTTTCTTAATCTGGTAATAGCATTCTTTTCCAATTCTTTAATGGATAGTTTGCCATCTCCTATTTCGCGTAATGCTATTATTGTTTTTTTATCATTATCCTCTTCAACTAACATTGGAGACCCAGAATTAAGTTGTGCGGTTCTCTCTTTTGCTAATAGAACAAGATCATATTGATTATCAATTTTTTCTAAACAGTCTTCTACGGTTATTCTAGCCATGATGTTGATTATTTATTCAATAAATTTTGATAAATCAAGCCAATTTTACTGCTTAACTGGCTGTAGTTTATTTCTAAAAATTAGCAGTAATACTAAAGATACAACAATATAGGCTCCACTAATCAATGCTATGTTTTCAATAGAAAAGCCTTGATCAATTAATATTCCAAACAAAGCGGTTCCAAAAGCTGTTGAAAAAACCATCAGAGCTGTTGTTAAAGCTTTAATGCTGCCAATATATTTTACTCCATAAATTTCTGCCCAAGTTGATGAACCCAGAACGTTCGCTAATCCGTTCGATATTCCAATTAGTCCAAGAAATATGAAGGCACTATCTTCATGTTTAAATAAAATTAGAATAATCAAGGAAAATAATAAAGGTATATTTATAATTGGTAAAAGTTTCCTGCTGGTAAATTTATCCACCAAAAAACCCGATATAACTAAAGATAGAATAGATGTTGCAGAGTAAAACATAAAAGCTTTTGGTATAGCATAATAGCTCCATAATTTTGCCTCTGTAATAAAAGATTGATAGATAAATATTCCGGTAATTATCCAAGGTCCAGCTAGCATATTTAAGGAAACAATATAAAATCTATAATCTTTAAGAACCTCTAAACGTCTCCAATCTTTTATCCTAGACTTATTTTTGTTAGATATATCTTCTTCTCTGGAGTCTAGCTTTACTGTTTTTACACAATTATAAATTATTATTGGTAATAAGATTAACATTATTGCAGCTATAACTTGCCAGACAAATCTCCAAGAATATGAGAAAATTAAATAAGTAATAAAAACTGGTAAAATAAATTCTGCTGTAGATAAACCAAACCATACAGTGCTTAAAGCTTTTCCTCTTGATTTATTAAAGTACCTTGAAATTGTAGTAGTAGATGTATGACTCATTAGACCTTGACCTGAAAATCTCATAAGAAAAATCCCTATGGACAAAAAATAAATGCTATTAATGAAAGAAAATAATAGTGATGAAATTGAAAGCAACAAAGCTACAAATAATGCGTAATATAATAATCTATAATCATCAATTTTTTTTCCTACCCAAATAAGTAATAAACTTGAACATATTGTTGCGGAAGCATAAATTGATCCGAATTGACCATGGGAAATGTCTAATTCATTTCTTATTGGTGCGTTAAACAATCCCAAAAAAAAGCTCTGTCCAAAGCTTGAAAAAAATGTAAATATAAATCCAAATAAAATTACTTTTTTATTTAAAGAAAGACTAACCATTTATGAGTTGTAATGTTTCTTTTATAGGTTTAGGTGTAATGGGTTCTCCCATGGCTGGATTTATATCAAAAGCCGGGCATAATGTAACTGTTTATAATAGAACTAAATCTAAAGCTGAAAAATGGTTAAAAGAATACAAAGGTAATATGGCAGATACGCCTATGGAAGCTGCTAAAAATTCTGATTTTATTTTTACATGTGTTGGAAATGATAATGATCTTAGAGAGGTTACATTAGGTGAAAAGGGATTATTCAAAACTGCTAAGAAAGGTTCTATTTATGTTGATAACACAACTGCTTCAGCTAATATTGCTCGTGTATTGTATAAAGAAGCAAAATCAAAAGGATTTGATTTTTTAGATGCACCAATATCTGGTGGCCAAGCAGGAGCTGAAGGCGGAACATTAACTGTGATGGTTGGAGGAGATCAATCACCATTTAAAAAAGCTGAACCGATAATTGATTGCTATAGTAAGAAAATTAAGCTTCTTGGTCCTTCTGGAAGTGGTCAATTGACAAAAATGGTAAATCAAATTTGTATTGCGGGTCTAGTTCAGGGTTTATCAGAGGCTATTAATTTTGGAATGAATGCGGGATTAAACATGAAAGATGTAATCGAAGTTATATCAAAAGGAGCAGCTCAATCATGGCAAATGGAAAATAGGTATAAAACAATGATAGAAGATAAATTTGATTATGGTTTTGCAGTCGATTGGATGAGAAAAGATCTCAAAATAGCCATGGAAGAAGCAAAAAAAAATAACTCTCCACTGCCAATAACGAAAATTATAGATGAATATTACGCCGAAATTCAAAAGTTAGGCGGACAAAGATGGGATACGTCTAGTTTAATAAAGAGATTCAGAAAATAGTGTCACAGGAACAAATCAGTTATTACGAAGATTTTAATGAGATAGAAAAAAAAATTTGGAGTCTTTTGTCAAGAGCTGTAAATGATAGAAATTCAGAATTTAGAACACCGGTATTTATTTGTGGAAATAATGATGAATTAGATGGAAGAGTTGTAGTATTGAGAAAGGTTGATGAAAAAAATAGTTACTTACAATTTCATAGTGATATTAGGTCTTCAAAAATTGAAATTATAAAAAAAAATCCAAATAACTCATTGTTGTTTTACGGTAAAAAAGAAAAAATTCAGTTACGAATGAAAATTAAATCTGAGATTCACTTTGACAATGAAATTACAAAGCTTTCCTGGGAAAGAACTGGTCACATCAGTAGAAAGTGTTATTTGGTTAATAAAGGCCCGGGCACTGAGTCTAAAAACCCAACATCTGGTTTGGATAATAAATTTGATAACTTTGATTTTACTAAAGAAGAAAGTGAAAAAGGTTATAAAAATTTTTGTGTGATAGGGTGTCATATTAAAAGTATTGAGTGGTTATATTTAGCTGCTAATGGACATCGTAGAGCCTTAATTAATTTAAGTAATTCTAAATATACCTGGTTAGTTCCCTAAATTTTTATATTTTTTGTAATTATTAACGTAATGTTCGGCATTCTCTTTTATATGCTTAATTTCTTCATCGGTTACTTGTCTTATTATTTTTCCTGGACTTCCAATTACTAAAGACCTTTCAGGAATAATTTTATTTTCAGTAATTAAAGCATTTGCTCCAATTATTGAATTTTTACCTATCTTTGCTTTATTTAAAATTGTGCTTCCGATACCTATTAAGCAATCATCATCTATTATACATCCGTGTAGCATAACTAAATGTCCTATAGTAACATTTTTACCTATGGTAGCGGGACAACCAGGATCAGTGTGTATCACGCTGCCATCTTGAACATTTGAGCCTTCACCAACAGTAATTGGTTCAACGTCACCTCTCAAAGTTGCATTAAACCAAATATTTGCGTCTTTTTTTAAAATTACATTGCCAATTAAAACTGCATTAGGAGCGAACCAACTATCTTTATCTATCTTTGGACTTATATTGTTGAAATTGTAAATCATTAATATAATTATAATATAATATGGTCTTAACAAAAACCCCTTTATGTAATTTTGGAGAAAAATCTCATGATTTTGATTTAAAAGCAGTTGATGGAAAATATTATAAGTTAAGTGACTGTTTAGGAGAAAAAGGTACAATTATAATGTTTATTTGTAATCATTGTCCTTATGTTAAAGCAATAATTAAAGAATTAGTAGAAGATATAAATGATTTAAAAAAGATTGGGGTAAAGACAGTTGCAATAATGTCTAATGATACAAAAAACTATCCTGATGATTCTTTTGAAAAGATGATATCGTTTGCAAAGTTCAACAAATTTAGTTTTCCATATTTATTTGATGAAACACAACAAATTGCAAAAAAGTTTGGCGCTGTATGTACACCAGATTTTTTTGGATATAACAAAAATTTGGAGCTTCAATATAGAGGGAGATTTAGGGAACTTAAGGAATTAACACCGGTCAATACTGGTGAAAGTGACCTAAAGTCAGCTATGAGGCTGATTTCTAAATCACAAAATGGTCCTAAAAATCAAATACCAAGTATGGGCTGTAATATAAAGTGGATTAAATAATGTTTGTAATTTCAACAAGAAATTTTCCACCAGATATTGGTGGAATACAAAGTCTAATGGGAGGACTCTCACTATCTTTATTGAAGCATGGACCTGTTAAGGTTTTTGCAGAAAAAAGTATAGAAGAAAATAAATTTGATAAACAAGTTGGTATAGATGTTACGCGTGTTTCAGGATTTAAAATATTTAGAAAATACAGAAAAGCAAATTTAATAAAAGAATTTTCCTCAAAAAATTCAGTTAGAGCATTTTTTTTTGATCATTGGAAAAGCATAGAAAAAATAGATGATAAAATTCTAAAAAACACCAGATCTTTTTGTCTTATTCATTCCAAAGAAATTAATCACATCAAAGGAAGCCTATTAAATAAAAGAATGTTAAAAGCTTTAAGTAAAGCAAGTTTTGTAATTTCAAATTCTGAATTTACAAAAAAACTTGCTATTCAAAATGGATTAAATGAGGGAAAAATTAAAATTATTCACCCCGGATGTAATTATCCAATTAAGATAGACAACAAAAATATTGATAAAGCAAAAGAATTATATAGAAATTGTTTTCCTAAAATAATTACAGTCGCAAGACTTGATAGAAGAAAAAGTCATCAAAATATTCTAATGACAATTAAAAATTTAAAACCAAGATTTCCAAACATTAAGTATATATCGATTGGTGATGGTGAAGAAATGCAGAATCTACAAAACTTAAAAAATGAACTAGGATTGGGAAATGAGGTGCTGCTTTTAAATGAATCTACAGAGCTTTTAAAAGTTGCACTGCTAGAACAATCAAATCTTTTTTTAATGCCATCGGTAATTTATAAGAAATCTGTTGAAGGATTTGGAATATCTTTTATTGAGGCAGCTTCTTACGGTACAGGTTCTATTGGGGGTATCGCTGGGGGAGCCTCAGATGCAATTCAAAATGGTGTAACTGGATATTTGTGTAATGGGGAAAATTTAAATTCAATTTATGAAACTATTGTAAAATTTTATGATAATGACAATTTTGTGCAGTTAGGAAAAAACGCCCTTGCGTTTTCTAAAGATTTTCATTGGGATAAAATTATAAAAAAATACATTAAGTTAATCTAAAACCTTTTTAATATTATTCATTACATCATCAACTTTAAGCTCAGATAACAAATTTACAGTAATTATTTTAAAATTATTATTACCAATGTTAACTTTTTCAGCGGTCGTATGGGAGCCGAACAAAGCTAGGCCTTTTTTGTTTAAATGAGAACATATGTGGGCAGGACCTGTGTCGTTTGAAATAATAAATTTAGCTGAATTAATTAATGAAACCAAAAAATCTAATTTAATTGGATTTTTATTATTTAAGACAATTTTAGCATTCATTTTTTTAGCCTCATTTATTTCATTAGGACCTGGTGCTACTAAAATAGGATATTTATTTCTGTAAAATTCTTTTATTTTAATCACCAATTCAGCGAAGTAAGGCCATTTTTTTTGTTTATGTTTTTTTGAACAAAAGGGAAAGATTAAAATATATTCACCGTTTGTATATTGTTTTAAATTTCTTGAAATATCTTTAATGCTCCAATTTAGATCTATATTTTTTGTATTTTTTATAATTACGTTACTTTTTTTTAGTTGTTTCTCAATCCTGTCTAAAACTGAATCTTCGTTAAAATCGGATAATTTTTCTCCTACCTCAAGAGAGGTTTCAGATGAAGACCAAATAGGGTCCTTGAGTAAATACTTTTTATAAAATTTAGTCCTATTAGAATTTTGTAAATCAAAGACATGTGAAAAGTTATATTTTTCCAATAATTTTTTTAAATCGTTTAAGTAAAATATATTCCATCTCGGTAATCTCTTATCTAAAATCACGCCATCTAAATAAGGACACTCAGACATAAATTCTAAATATGCCCTCGACGTCAAAAGTAGCACCTTTGAAGATCTAAATGAATCTTTTATATCTTTAATAGCGCCATTTGCTTGAATTAAATCACCAAGTGATCCATGTTTAATTATTAAGATATTTGACATAATTTTAACTTTATATATTGAGTTAATTAGTATAATCAAAAAAAAACTTAATGAACACAAAATTAAATCAAATATTAGCTGAGATTTCTGCAGGAGAGTTGATGGATAAAATAACCATTCTTGAAATTAAAAAGGAGAAAATTAAAGATAAAGAAAAATTAAAACATATTGAAAAAGAACTGGCCTCTTTAAGTATTACATCAGATGAAAAAATACCAGACAAGAGTAAAATAAAAGATCTAATTATTAGTTTAAAAAATGTTAATTTTAAACTATGGGATATTGAAGAAGGAAAAAGATCTGCTGAAAAAAGTAAAAAATTTGACCAAGAATTTATAAAACTCTCTAGAGATGTTTATAAATTTAACGACGAGAGAGCCAAAATAAAATTTAAGATTAATGAGATTTTAGGGTCTAATATCCAAGAAATAAAATCACATCATTAATCGTAATTTATGCTTGGAATAGTCTTTCTAAGCTTAAGTGGTATTTTTGGATCTATATTGGTTGTAATAACACCTTCGTTTTTTCCAAGCTCTTTTAAAATTTTTCCATCAGGAGAAACAATCATTGAGTGTCCATAAGTTTTTCTACCGTTACAATGTTTACCAGCTTGTCCAGGAGCAAAAACATATGAAAAGTTTTCAATCGCTCTCGCTTTTAATAAAGTGTGCCAATGTCTTTTACCGGTAGTTTCAGTAAACGCTGATGGTATGCTTAAAAAAATTGCTCCTTTTTTAGACATTTTTCTATACATGTTTGGAAACCTTAGGTCGTAACAAATAGACAGGCCTAGCTTGCCCCAAGGTAAATTAACAATTTTAATTTTTTTACCTGGTTTGAAAGTTTTCGACTCTGTATATTTCTCAGATTTACTTAATTTAGCATCGTACATATGAATTTTATCATAATAAGCCTTGATCCTCCCTTTTGAGTTAATTAATACAGATCTATTAGCTAATTTATTTTTAATCTTTAGAATTAACGATCCAATCAATATCCATTTTTTATATTTCTTTGCTAAAAATTTAATTCCTTTTAAATAACGATCCTGCTTCATAGAGGTAGCTATTGAAAGCAATTTCTTTTTATTTAATGAAAATTTTGATGAAACTTCTGGTGTAATTATAAAATCTGCTTTTTGTTTAATTGCTCTTTTAATTAATTTTGTTGTTATTTTAAGATTATTTTGATCACAGTCTGTCGAACATAATTGAATACAAGATACTTTAAACATTAATAAAACCTAAACTTTCTTTCTAATAGTCTTATAAAAGTATGTATTAAAAATGTAAAAAACAAGTAAATAGATCCAACAAAAATGAACACTTCCACTGGATTAAAGTGTGTAGAGATTATATATTTTGCTGTACCTGTCAAATCTAATAGAGTTACGGTGCTGGCGAGAGATGTTCCCTTCAACATCAAAATCATTTCATTGCCATACGCTGGCAAAGATCTCTTAATACCTATTGGAAGAGTAATCGTTAAAAAAATTCTCAATTTATTTAGACCTAAAGATCTTCCTGCCTCAATTAAACTTTTGTCAATTTTTTCAAAACCGGACCTTAAAATCTCTGAGGTATATGCTCCAGTATTTAATGCAAAAGCTATAATTGCGCACCAGTAAGGTTTTTTAAGAACTATCCATAAAAAAGACTCTCTAATAAATTCCAATTGAGCAAGTCCAAAATAAATAATAAAAATTTGCACAAACAAAGGTGTACCCCGAAAGGCAAAAGAATAATAATAGGAAAAATAATTGAGGACTTTATTATTGCTTATTCTCATTAAGGAAAAAATAAACCCAATTAACAATCCAGCTAGGATAGATAAAATTGTAAGCTCTATAGTTAATACAGCGGACCTTAAAATATCTGGTAAATTGTCTAATAATGGTTTCATCTATGGATGCAAGTTATATTTTTTTTCTAATTTATTAAAATATTTCAGGCTTATTGTTGTTAAAATCAGATACAAAAAAGCAGCAAAACAATAAAAAAGAAGTGGGTTTCTTGTTACGCCTGAAGCTATATAAGATTGTCTCATTATTTCAACAAGACCTGTAACAGATATTAATGCTGTATCTTTTAATGTCAGTTGCCATACATTGCTTAAATTAGGTAAGGATAGTCTTAAAACTTGTGGGGCAATAATAAAAATATAGTAAGTCGTTTTTTTTAATCCAAGTGATTTAGCACCTTCAAATTGACCCTTATTAATTGAACTGATAGCTCCTCTGAGGACTTCTGTTGTGTATGCGCCTGATATCAAACCTATTGAGACTGATCCAGTAAGGAAAGCATTAATTTCTATAAAATCATTATAACCAAAAATCTTTGCAACAAACATAACCGCGCTGCTTCCTCCAAAAAAAAGTAGATAAATTACTAACAATTCTGGCACACCTCTAAATATTGTTGTGTAGGTATTGCCGAGATAGTTTAAAAATTTTTTATCAGAAAGTTTTAAAGGAACAATAAAAATAGAAATTAAAAAACCAAAAAAGAAGGCTGACAAAGCAACTAGTATTGTCATAAAAGTTGCTCTCAGTAATTCATCACCCCAACCTGTGTCTCCAAACGATAATAATTCCATATTGTTTAGGCGGCAATTTATTGCCGCCTAGAGAAAATTACATAGAGGCGTCAAAGCCAAAATGTTTAATAGCTAGTTTTTTAATAATACCTTTTTGTCTCGCAGTATCTATTGCGGAGTTAAAATCTTTTAATAAACCGCTATCAGCTTTTCTAATACCAACGCCAACACCATTACCAAAAGTCCCTCCTGAAAAAGTTGGTCCAATTAATTTTAATTTTGAACCTGCTTTAGCATTATAATCTTCAAAGGCTACCGCAGCGGCTAGTGCGGCATCAATTCTTCCTGAAGCTAAATCAAGATTTACCTCATCTTGAGTTTTATAAGTCCACACATTAACTTTTCCAATTAAACCAGATTTTAAAAAATTTTGATGAATTGTACCTGTTTGAACACCAATAATTTTTCCAGCAAAAGCATTTTTTAAAGCATCTAATGTTTTTTGATCATTAGAGTCGATATTGCTTAAGCTAATTGACTTTGGTGTTTTTGGCTTGATGTTTGAACCTTTCAAAACAGCGAATGACGCAACTTCATCAGCATATCCTTGAGAAAAATTAATTTTTTGTTTTCTCTCATCTGTTATAGACATGCCTGCCATAATCGCATCAAATTTACCTGATTGCAGGGCTGGAATCATTCCGTCCCAGTCTTGCTCAACTAAAGTGCAGTTATGATTCATAATTTTGCAAAGCTCCATAGCCAAATCAACTTCAAATCCTACTAATTTTCCTGAAGCATCTTTTGCATTCCAGGGAGGATATGCTCCTTCTGTACCAATTTTTACATTATCAGAATAAAGACTATTAACTGATAAGAAGAAAAAGGCGAAAAAAGCAATTAATATATTTCTTATTTCTTTCATAGATCTCCTATTGTTTTTAAATATTGTAAGAAAAATAAATAGATTATGCTAGTATTTA